>WBZL01000084.1_pt2 | contig 40598 bp, 36 predicted proteins | sample 5204291 | NCBI WGS metagenome assembly WBZL01 (sample SAMN12344345, study PRJNA552823) | activated sludge metagenome | biome: Activated sludge suspended growth; feature: Nitrification reactor; material: Wastewater; isolation source: activated sludge from nitrification reactor of wastewater... | reverse complement strand
CATGGGCTTCACCATCGTCGACGCCAAGGTGCACACCACCCGCCACGGCTACGCGCTCGACAGCTTCATGCTGCAGGACCCGGGCGAACAGGCCGCCTACCGCGACATCGTGATCCTGATCGAGCACGAGCTCACCGCCCGCCTGCAGAAACCGGGGCTGCCCGAGCGCCCGAGTCGCGGGAGAATGTCGAGGCAGGTCAAGCACTTCCCGATCAGCCCGGAGGTCAGCATCCGTCCCGACGAGGCCGGCCGCCATCACGTGCTCTCGCTCACCGCCGCCGATCGCCCCGGCCTGCTCTACGACGTCGCCGCGGTGCTCGCCGAGCACGGCATCCGCCTGCACACCGCCAAGATCGCCACCCTGGGCGAGCGCGTCGAGGACACCTTCCTGCTCACCGGCAACGTGCTCAACCAGGACGCGCAGGTGCTGAGGATCGAGCGCGAGCTGCTGGAGCGGCTGCAGGTCTAGCCGCGCTCGCGGCGCGCTCCGGATGCGCTCGCGGCGCGCTCAGTGCCCCTTCCCCGCCAGGCGATCCATGGCGGCGTAGAGCAGGCCCGAGAACAGGAAGGTCACGTGGATGCCCACCATCCAGCCGAGCTGGCGGTCGGTGAGGTTGTGGGCGTTCATGAAGGCCTTGAGCAGTTCGATCCCGGAGATCGCCACGATCGAGCCGATCAGCTTGAGCTTGAGGTCGGAGAAGCCGATGTGTCCCATCCACTCCGGGCGGTCGCGGTGGGTGTGCAGGTCCTCCATCTTGGACACGAAGTTCTCGTAGCCGCTGAACATGATGATGATCAGCAGGTTCATGATCAGCGCCACGTCCACCAGCGACAGCACGCCGATGATCAGCTCGCTGCCCGAGGCGCTCCAGATCTGCGCGAACAGCCCGAACAGCTCCTTGGAGAACTTCACCAGCAGCAATACCATCGCCAGCACGAGGCCGAAATACACCGGCGCCATCAGCCAGCGGCTGGTGAACAGCACGTGCTCGAACCCGCTCTCGATCCGCTTCATCGCATCGCGCTCCTCGACCGGTCGATCAGACATGGCACAGCCCCTCCAGCACGGCGCGCACGCGCACCATGGACTCCTGCAACACCAGCTCGATGTCGTCGAAGTGGATGCCGTGCGCGCTCGACGAGCGCCCCGCGGCGTAGTTCACCACCACCCCGATCGCCGCGTAGGGCAGCTCGAGCTCGCGCGCCAGCGCCGCCTCGGGCATGCCGGTCATGCCGACGATGTCGCAGCCGTCGCGCTCGAGGCGGTCGATCTCCGCCGCGGTCTCGAGGCGCGGGCCCTGCGTGCTCGCGTACACCCCGCCATCCATCGCGCTGTCGCCGGCCGCGGCGATCGCCGCGAGCAGACGGTGGCGCAGGGTCTCGTCGTAGGGCTCGGTGAAGTCGATGTGGCGCACCGGCGTGTCGCCGCCCTCGAAGAAGGTGCTCTTGCGCCCCCAGGTGTAGTCGATGATCTGGTTCGGGACGATCAGCGTGCCCGGCGCCAGGTCGGCGCGGATGCCGCCCACCGAGGCCACCGAGACGATGCCGGTGGCCTTGGCCTGCTTGAGCGCCCAGATGTTGGCGCGGTAATTGACCAGGTGCGGCGGGATGGTGTGGCCGTAGCCGTGGCGGGCGAGGAAGACGACCGGCTCGTCGCAGACGCGCCCGAAGGCGAGTGCGCCGGAGGGCTCGCCGTAGGGCGTGCGCACGACCTCGCGGCGCTCGATCTCCATGTTCGACAGTTGGGTGAGTCCGCTGCCGCCGATGATCGCGAGCATGGTGAAGAGACCTCCTTTGGCTGAGGCGCGCGATTCTAGCACGCCCCTCAGAAAACCATGCTGCGCTGCCACAGCACGTGCTAGAATCCTCGCCCTTTCAAAGACTTCGCCGCCCTCCTCCATGTCCCGCGCCATTCGCAACATCGCCATCATCGCCCACGTCGACCACGGCAAGACCACCCTCGTCGATCAACTGCTGCGCCAGTCCGGCACCTTCCGCGAAAACCAGCAGGTCGCCGAACGCGTCATGGACTCGGGAGACATCGAGAAGGAACGCGGCATCACGATCCTGTCGAAGAACTGTGCCATCCAGTATGGCGATACCCACATCAACATCGTCGACACCCCGGGCCACGCCGACTTCGGCGGTGAGGTCGAGCGTGTCCTGTCGATGGTCGACAGCGTGCTGCTGCTGGTCGACGCGGTCGAGGGCCCGATGCCGCAGACCCGCTTCGTGACCCGCAAGGCGCTCGCGCTGGGACTCAAGCCGATCGTCGTCATCAACAAGATCGACCGCCCGGGCGCACGCCCGGACTGGGTCATCAACCACACCTTCGACCTCTTCGACAAGCTCGGCGCCACCGAGGAACAGCTCGACTTCCCGGTGATCTATGCCTCCGGCCTCAACGGCTTCGCAGTCATCAACGAGGGCGACGAGCGCAAGGACATGCGCCCGCTGTTCGAAGCCATCCTCGAGCACGTGCCCGCGCCGGAAGTCGATGCCAACGGCCCGCTGCAGATCCAGGTCTGCTCGCTCGACTACTCGACCTACATGGGCCAGCTCGGCATCGGTCGCATCAAGCGCGGCAGCGTGCGCCCGAACCAGGAAGTCGTCGTCATGTACGGCGAAGAGAACCGCGGCAAGGGCAAGGTCAGCCAGATCCTCACCTTCGAGGGCCTCGAGCGCAAACCCTCCGAGCTGGCCGAGGCCGGCGACATCGTGCTGATCGCGGGCATCCAGCAGGTCAACATCGGCGTCACCCTGTGCGACCCGGAGTGTCTGGAAGGCATGAAGCCGATCGCGGTGGACGAGCCCACGCTGACCATGAACTTCATGGTGAACACCTCGCCGCTGGCCGGTCGCGAGGGCAAGTACGTCACCAGCCGCCAGATCCGCGAGCGCCTGGAAAAGGAACTGCTCAAGAACGTCGCCCTGCGCGTCAATTACACCGGCGACTCGGACGTGTTCGAGGTCTCCGGTCGTGGCGAACTCCACCTCACCATCCTGCTCGAGAACATGCGCCGCGAGGGCTACGAGCTGGCGGTGGGACGCCCGCGCGTGGTCTACAAGGAAATCGACGGCGTGAAGTGCGAGCCGTACGAGATGCTCACCGTCGACGTCGAGGAAGACCACCAGGGCAGCGTCATGGAAGAGCTCGGCCGTCGCCGTGGCGAACTCCAGGACATGCAGCCGGACGGCAGGGGCCGCGTGCGCCTCGAATACCGCATCCCGGCTCGCGGCCTGATCGGCTTCCAGGGCGAGTTCCTCACCATGACGCGCGGCACCGGCCTCGCCAGCCACGTCTTCGACGACTACGGCCCGATGGCCGGCGCCATGGCCGAGCGCCGCAACGGCGTGCTGATCTCGCAGAACGACGGCGACGCGGTGGCCTACGCGCTGTGGAACCTGCAGGACCGTGGCCGCATGTTCGTCAGCCCGGGCGAGGCGCTGTACGAAGGCATGATCATCGGCATCCACACCCGCGACAACGACCTCGTGGTCAACCCGATCAAGGGCAAGCAGCTCACCAACGTGCGCGCCTCGGGTACCGACGAAGCCGTTCGCCTGATCACGCCGATCCAGCTCACCCTGGAATCTGCGATCGAGTTCATCGCCGACGACGAGCTGGTCGAAATCACGCCCAAGAACATCCGCCTGCGCAAGCGTCACCTGAAGGAAACCGACCGCAAGCGCGCTGCCAAGGCCGACGCGTCCTGATCGCAGGCCGCTCGAACGAAAGACGCCCCGCCGGTTCTGCCCGCGGGGCGCCTTGCCATCCGGGCGCTTGCCACAAACGCAGCGCACGGTTTGCAAATGCCCGCTTTCCTGCTATCACGGAAGTACCACAAATGAATGGAGCGCGCGCCGCGGACACGCGGTAATGCGCGCCCAGAACCGACAGAGAGCTTCGCTGCGCAAAGCGCAGAGCGCGGGTGCATTCGTGCCCGACGATCTGCACAGCGCGTCCCTGCGGGTGTCCGCTTCGGATGCCTTCGTCCCTGCCGATCCGACAGAGCAGGAGAACGAACATGATGCGTCCATCATCGCAGGTGGTGTTGGCGGCCGTTGTCTTCATTGCCGCCATGCTCGCCCCGCCCCTTCCCCTGGCAATCGCTGATGCGCCCGCCGCCTCGCCCGCGTCGACGCCGGCAAGGATTCATGCCCAGGACCTCCCGTATTACGAGGCGTGCGCGCGGGAAGGCTTGAACGAGTCCGAATGCGCCGGACGGCTGATCTGGTTCAAGGCCACCGCCGGCAACGAGCGCTTCCATACCTACGTGTTCCAGCAGCGGGTGGGCGTGCTGATCGACTGGTTCCGCGTGCTGCGCAGCGACGAGCGCGGCGACCGCTTCCGCGCCTGGGGCATCATCAACGATCCGGCCTGCTGCGTGCCCGGCAGCCCCGACTGCCCGGCGAAGAGCCTGGACGAGACCTACGGTCTCGACTGGTGTCCGGGCGACGAGGAACTCCTCCCCCATGTCGGGCGCAGCGGCTACCGCGATCCGGCCTGCGACTTCCGCGATGCAGCGCTGAAGCCCGGCGATGTGCATGGCCCAGCCGACCAGCGCCACGACGCCTGCGACCTGCGTTTCGGCACCTCGACCGGCGCACTGGGCATCCGCAAGTTTCCGAACCCGCGCTTCGACCGCGCAGCTTGGTTGAAGCTCAACGGCAGCCCGGGCACCTGGGAAGGCTATAACCGGCCGATCGCCGCCGCCGGCGGCCGGGGCGAGGCGGCCCGCTCCCACCTCCAGGACGGTGCCATCGAGCCCCCCTTCCTGATCGGCACCTCCTGCGGTTCCTGCCACATCGCCTTCGATCCGCTCAACCCCCCGGCTGACCCGGCGCGCCCGGCATGGGAGAACATCAAGGGGCTGATCGGCAACCAATACACGCGCGTCTCCGAGATCATGGTCTCGGGCATGGCATCGAACACCCTCGAATGGCAGATGTTCGCCCATGCCAGGCCGGGAACCAGCGACACCTCGGCGATCCCGACCGACCAGGTCAACAATCCCGGCACGATCAACGCACTGATCAATCTCGCCAAGCGTCCGACCTTCGCCAACGAGTCCGTGATCAAGTGGCGCAAGACCGCCTCCTGCGCCAAGGGCGTCGACGAGACCCGGTGCTGGTGCGAGCCGGGCCGCAACGGCAAATGCTGGGAGAAGTCCCTGCACAAGGAAGCCGTACACCACATCCTCAAGGGCGGTGAGGACTCGATCGGCGCGCTCGAAGCCATCCAGCGCGTGTACTTCAACATCGGCTCGTGCTCGGAGCAGTGCTGGGTCAATCACCTTGCAGACCTGCGCCAGCTCGATCCGCAACAACGCGGCTTTGGCCAGACGCCCTTCGACATCGGCCAGTGTAGGCGGGACTGCCCGAACTTCCGCGCCGTCGAGGACCGCTTGGGAAACATTCTCGACTTCTTCATGTCGGCCGAAGGCCATGCCACCGACCTGCGCGAGGCGCGCGAGAACACGCTGCGGGTTGCCAACCCCGGCGCGCGTTACACCGATCAGGACCTGATCGCAGATCTCGAACGCACGTTCGGAGCGGGCGCGGTCGCGCGTGGCCGTGAAGTGTTCGCCAATGGCTGCGCACGCTGCCACTCGAGTCAGCCCGCGGCCGCGACTGGCCAGCTTGCCGGCCTCGATTTCCACAAGCTCGACCTCAAGACGGGGCTGCGCGAGGACTGGCTGGGCAACGATGGCCCCACCGCAGTGTCCGAGGTCGGCACCTTCCGCTGCCGCGCCCTGCACTCGAACCACATGGCCGGCCACGTCTGGCAGGAATACGGCTCCGAAACCCTGCGCGCACAGCCGCCCGACCCCAACGTCAAGGAACCCGGCGACGGTGGCCGCGGCCACTACCGCAACATCTCGCTGCTCAACCTGTGGGCGCACGCCCCCTTCCTGCACAACAACGCGCTCGGCCCCGAGCTCTGCGGCAAACCGCACAACGTCGCCAACGACTTCTATGCCCAGCGTCCGCGCTACGTCGATGCGAGCAACGTCAAGCTGTTGCCCGCCGAGCGCCAGCCCGCCTGCTTCGAGTACGACCCGAGCGTCGAAGGCCGATTCAAGCTGTACACCCTGTCGATGCAGGCGCTGCTCAATCCCGCCCAGCGCATCCCCAAGGTGACGCTGCTGAACGAGGACGTGACCCTGCGCCTCGGCCCGCGGCTATGGGACGGCACCGACAAGGAACGCCTGCTCGGTTTCGAACTGACGATCCCGAGCGAGATCGACGGCCGCGGCGTGACCGCCGGCACGCTGGGCAACTTCCAGCACAAGGCCTTCATCGTCGATCTCGTGCGCGCGAAGACCGCGCCCGACGAGCTCGAGCGCAGCCTCGCCAAGCGCCTGGGCAAGGAGAGCGCGAGGAAGGTGCTTGCCGACCTCCAGGCCGTCGCGCGGGAAGTGACCGGCAAGCCGAACGGCCTGGTCGAGGCGCTGCGCGCGCGCCCCTACCTGATCAAGCAGGTGTACAGCAGTTGCACCGCCGAGGTCGAGAACGCGGGCCACCGCTTTGGCGAGGACTTGTCCGAGGCCGACAAGAACGCCCTGATCGCCTTCCTCGCAACGCTTTGAGCATGGGGGACTTCATCATGACAAGGATCTCGCACCGGCCGTTTGGGGCGCTCGCCGTCTGCATGCTGGCCGCCATGGCGGTTACGGGATGCGGCCTGTTCGACGACGACGGGGAGCGGGCGCCGGAGATCGCCTTCGCCCCGCATGCCGAAGGCTATGCCGGCAAGCCCGATTTCGCCTGGCTGGAACATCGCCATCCGCTGTCGACGGCCGACCTGTACAAGATCACGCCACAGAACATCGCGCAGCTCGACCAGGAGCAGGTCGACCAGATCTATGCGCGCCTGAGCGCCGGGCCGATCCCCGACGGCGCGTTCGACGGCGACCTGTTCTTCCCGCGCGGTGGCAGCGGCAAGCTGCGCCTGTCCGAGATCGCCGGCGGCGGCCTGAAGGGCTTGCTGGTCAATGTGGCGGGCGGCAAGCTCGACCTCGTTGGCGAGATGTTGTGGAAGGGCAAGGTGTTCTACCGCGACGAGCGCCTGCTGCGTAACCGCATCGAGGATCTCACCACCTTGCGCAAGCTCGGCCTCGTCGAGGAAAGCGCGGACACCCCGCTGCAGAAGCTCAATGTCGGCGGCAAGGACCAGTGGCTGCTGTTCCCGGCGAAGCTCTACTGCGGCCAGAGCCTGCTCGACGGCCGGCGCGAATCCATCATCATCGACTACGCCTTCACCGATGAACTGCCGGGCTACCGGCGCATGCCCGACCTGCTCGCGGGCCGCAACGGCTTCGCGATCCGCGACGAGATCCGCATGGTCTACCCGGGCTTCTACCTTGGTCGGGCCTACATGGACCGCGCCTTCGTGGTGAACTTCGTCCTCTACAACGCGCAGATGATCGCGGCGAGTCGCGAAGCGTTCCTGAAGACCGGCCAGGTCGATCAGGATTGCTGGAGCGGCACCCAGCAGCGCTTGATCGCCGCCGCGGCAGGGGGAGGCTGAGAACGGACCGCGCGTGGTTTTGCGGGCGGCGGCTGCGTCCGCGGCCCGCAAGATCGCGCAGGGGAACGAGCATGAGACTGTCTCGTCCTGTCTCCCGCCATGTGCTCCCGGTGCTGCTGGGCGCGCTGTTCGGCAGCGTGTTCATGGCTCCGGCCAATGCCGCCGAGGTCGACCGCGCACCGTCGCCGCACGGGCAGTCGCTGTTCGATCGCCTGCTCGAGCGCGGGGCGAACGGCGCGCAGCAGGTGCCCTTCCCGTTCCCCGCACTGCTCCAACGCGTGCGCGCACAGCTCGATGGCGAGGACCCGAACGGCGGACTGGCGATCGTGCTGATCCCGCTCGGGCGCTCGCTGCAGCGCCACGCCGCAGGAGACGTCGATGCCTTCCGTTTTCCGCGTGTGGTGGCCGCGGTCACCGGTGAGCCGGCAAGCGACGCACCCGCGGGACACCTCTACCTGAAGGACCGCTTGTACGTCGCGCACCACGAACGTGCCGAGGCGCTCGAGGTGATCAGCTACAACGAGGATGCGGGTCGCTTCGAGTTCCAGCTCGTGCTCGACTACCGCGCCGGGGCAAGGCCGCGGGTGGTCGCCGCGAACCGTACGCTCTGCCTCGCTTGCCACCAGAACGAGGCGCCGATCTTCTCGCGCCCGTCGTGGGACGAGACCAGCGCCAGCCCGCCGGTCGCCGCACGCCTGGCTGCGACCGGCCTCGACTATCAGGGTCTGCCCTGGCGTCACGGCGTCGATGTGCCTGAAGCGATCGACGCCGCGACCGCACGCGCGAATCGCCTCGGCGTGGCCCAGCGCCTGTGGCGGGACGGCTGCGCCCTCGCCACCCCGCAGGCCGGCATCGACTGCCGTGCCCAGGCGCTGCTGCACGCGCTGCGCCAGCGGCTGATCGGCACCGGGGCGCCGGTCGCGCGCGCGGATGCCACGAACCGCCTGGTGGATCCGCTGCTCGCCAACTGGCAGGCGCGTTGGCCGGACGGCCTCGTCATTCCCGATCCGCAAATCCCCAACCGCCAGCCCTTCGCCGGCATCGAGGGCGGGATTGCCCCCCCGAGCGATGCCGAGCTCGTGCGCTATGCGGACATTCCGGCGGTCTTCGATCCGCTCGCGCTGCGGGCGCCGATCGAGCACTGGCGCGGACGCGACCCGGGCGACGTGATGCGCTTCATCCACCTGCTCGGGACGCTGTTCTCGCGCGCCGACCTTGCGCGCATCGAGCGCGCCCTCGCGCGCATGCCACAGCCTGCAGCGCGGGAGATCGACCTGAGCTGCACCCTGCGCCGGGCCACCGACGCAACGCGGCTCGACCTCGACTGCGCGCGCGGATCCGAGGTCCGGCTGCAGGCGCGCATCAGGCTCGACGGCGGGCGTAGCGCCGACGGCATCCTCGACCGTCTCGAGTTGTCCGGGTCGAGCGCGCACACCGGTGTGACGCTGGCCATCGCGAAGGACCACGACCCGGCATCCGGCTGGCCGATCCGCTTCGCGCTCACTGCCAAGGCGGGTGGTCCGATCCGCGCCAGCAGTGGGGAAGCCATCACCACCTTGCGGCTCGGTGGCGACGACGGCAGCGCCCACCTGCCGGGGTCGCCGAGCGCGGCCGAAGCGGTCGTGGCAGCCCTCGAACTCGTCGATGACCTCGAGCCGCTCGGGCACGCCGTCGAGGCCCTCGCGCAGGCAAATGTCGCCGGTCAGGACGATGCGCTGACGGGCGGCCCGGCACGCCGGATGGCCCTGCTCGCGCCGCTGCTACGCGGGCTCGGCGAGGACGTTCCTGCCCCGCCTGCCGCCGCAGCGCCTCCACCCGCGTCGATGGCCGATGTCACCCGGTCCCGCACGACGCACTGGCCCGCCGACCTGCAGCCCTTCCTGCGCCAGTGCAGCCAGTGTCATGCCGAGAACACCGCCTTCCCGCCCGGCTTCCTGCACGGTGACGAAGCACAGGTACGCGCCAATCTCGCCACCTGTGCGCAACGCATGCTCCATCGGCTGGACATGAACCGGCTGCCGCCCGCAGCCCGCTCGAAAACCCCGATGCCGCCGCCCGCTGCAGCGCATGCCGGCGCCTTCCTGCAGTCGCCCGACCTGGCGGCGATGCGCGATCTGCTCGAGCACGTGCTGCAGGCAAGTGGCGTACGCAGCGCCGACGTGCTTGCCCATCCGTACGCCACCCTCGCGCCCTGCCGAGTCCCGACAGGGTGATCAGCGCTCCGACATCGCACCGCACCGTCTTGCAGATCCGAGGTCACCGTGAACACGCCCGAGTCCGTCCCCACAACGCATCGCCTGCGCCTCGCGCGCACGCTGCTCCGCATCCTCGTGCTGCTGCCCTGGCTGCTGCTCCTGCTCGCGGGCGGCTATGCCCTCGTGCGGTTCGTGCCGGACGAGCCGATCGTCCATGCAGACCCGGTGGAGCACTTCAAGTACGGCTCGACCGGCGGCGAGCGCGCATCGGGCTTCCCGTACTGGATCTGGCAGGCCTTGCCGACCGTGTGCGCAGAACATCTGCCCGGTCCCGGCTACGCGTCGCTCGGCCTGATTTTCGAGGAAGGCCGCGACCTGCCGGTGGGCGTGTCGAAGCGGCGCCACCTCGGCATCGATCGCGTCTTCCTCAACTGCGCCGCTTGCCACGCCGGCCTCGTTCGCGACACGCCCGCTGCGCCCGCACGCCTGGTCGTCGGCATGCCCGCCCATCGCTTCGACATTCTCGCCTTCCAGCGCTTCTTCTTCGAATGTGCGGCCGGCCCGACCTTCTCGCGTGAGTTCATCGTGCCGGAGATCGAGCGCCTGAGCGGCGGACTCGGGCTCGTCGATCGCTACCTCGTCTATCCGGTGGCGATCGCGTTGATGCGCGAGCGCCTGCTGATGCTGCGCGCGCGCTTTGGCTTCGTGTCCGCGCAAGCGCCCTGGGGGCCGGGTCGGGTCGACACCTTCAACGCCGCAAAGGTCCTGTTCAATTTTCCGGTGCAACGACTTCCTGCCCGCGAGCGCCTCGGCGCCGCCGATTTTCCGTCGATCTGGAACCAGCGCAAGCGCATGCAACGTGACGATGGCGAGCGCATGGAACTGCACTGGGACGGGAACAACACCCACACCGAGGAGCGCAACAAGAGTGCAGCCTTCGGTACCGGCACCACGCCCCCCACCATCGACCTGGCGGCAATCTCCCGGGTCGAGGCCTGGCTGCTCGACCTCGCCCCGCCGGCGTGGCCGCTGCCGGTGGATAAGACACTCGCCGCGCGCGGCGCGGCGCTGTATGCGCACTATTGCGCCGATTGCCACGGCGCGAGCGGCAGCGACTTCGCAGGGCCGAAGGTCGGCCATGTCACCCCGATCGCGGACATCGCCACCGACCCCGCCCGGCTCGATTCCTACACCCGGGATCTGGCGGTCAATCAGGCGACCCTCTATGCGGGCTATCCGCATCGTTTCCGCCATTTCCGCAAGACCTGGGGCTACGCCAACATGCCGCTCGACGGCATCTGGCTGCGCGCGCCCTACCTGCACAACGGCTCCGTGCCCACCCTGCGCGATCTGCTCGAGCCCGCCTTCGCTCGGCCGACGTGCTTTGTGCGCGGCGGCACGCTGATCGATGCGGTGCGGGTCGGCTTCGCCAGCGCTGCCGATCCTGCGCAATGCGCCGCGCCGACGGGCAGGGCCCAGACCGCAACCGATCACTTCCTGTTCGACACCACGCTGCCGGGCAACGGCAACAGCGGTCACGAAGGCCCGGCCTATGGCACCGATCTGCCCGCCGCGGACAAGGATGCGCTGGTCGAGTACCTGAAGACCTTCTGATGCGAGGAGTGCCGTCATGAAATTCGCCCCCTGCACGAATCCGGGGCCGCGCCCCACCCGGCTCCTCTGCCGGCGCCGCAACACCGGCCGCAGCCTGCTCGTTGCGCTGCTCCTGCTGCTCGCGCTCGGCGCCGCCGGCGGCGCCTTCGCCTGGTACAAGTTCTTTCGCGAGGAAGCGCAGCCGGAATGGATCACCAGCGATCCCGACATGCGCTTCAAGTACGGCTCGATCGGTGCCGAACGCGATGCCGGCATCCCCTACTGGATCTTCTACGTGCTGCCGCGGATGTTTCCCGACAAGCTGCCGGGCCCGGGCGGCTACGCCGCCTTCGGCGTGGTGTGGGAAGAAGGCCAGGAGCTGCCGGTCGGCTTCTCGAAGAAGGTGGTGGGCTTTCCGCGCGTGGCCAACAACTGCGCGTCCTGCCACACCACGAGCTACCGCACCCAGGCCGATGCGGCGCCGACTTTCGTGCCGACCGGCCCCAATCACACGCTGAACCTGTGGGCGTTCTTCCGCTTTCTGGTCGACTGCGCGAAAGACCCACGCTTCAACGCCGACAACCTGATGGCCGAGATCAATCTGGTCACCGACCTGTCCTTCATCGACCGCCTGCTCTATCGCTTCGTGATCATCCCGATCACGCGCAAGCGCCTGCTCGAGCGCGAACAGCAGTTCGCCTGGCTGTACCGCGACGATTTCCCGCCCTGGGGCCGCGGCCGCGACGATGCGATGAACCTGACCAAGTACTTCATGATCCGCTGGCCGATGGACGACAGTTTCGGCCCGACCGACATGCCTTCGCTGTGGAACCTCGGCAAGTACCGCGCCGATCAGGGCATGCGCATGAACTTCGCCGGCGACAGCCACGACGCGTATTCGGTGGTGATCGACTCCGCGCTCGGCCTGCTCGGCGCGCCACCCAAGGACAACGCCGAGTTCCTCGGCGAGGTGCGCTGGCTCATCGAATACGTTTCGGCGAAACGTGCGCCGCCGTATCCGTTCGCAATCGATACCGCCGCTGTAGCGCGCGGCAAGCGGGTGTTCGACACGACCTGCGCCGGCTGCCACGCATCGGCGCGCACCGGAACGGTGATCCCGCTTGCCGAGGTCGGCACCAGCGCGGAGCGCATCGGGACGTGGAACGAACGCGCGGCGCGCGAAGCGAATCAGGTGGTGGCCGGGATGGGCATCGAGCGCCCGGGCCTGGTCGAAGCCCCGCTGACCGGCTACGTCGCCGCCTTCCTCGACGGCATCTGGCTGCGCGCGCCCTACCTGCACAACGGCTCGGTGCCCTCGCTGCGCGACCTGCTCGAACCGCCCGCGCAGCGCCCCGCCCGCTTCTGGCGCGGTTATGACGTCTATGATCCGGACCGGGTCGGCTTCGTCACCCACGGCCCCGAGGCCGAACGCATCGGCACCGTGCACGACGTCGGGGCCCGTGGTGGCAGCAACCGTGGTCACGCGTTCGGAACCACTCTGCCCGCCACGGACAAGGCGGACCTGCTCGAATACCTCAAGACGATGTGAAACGGGCGACCCGCGGGCCGCCCGTTTCCGACCCGCCTCGACGCGCGCGACGGGACTTACTTGGCTGCCTTCGCCGCCTTGCCTTCGGCGCCGAAGCGCCCGCTCAGGTAGGCCGCGAAGTCGCCACCAGTTTCCGGATGGCGCAACCCGAACTCGATCGTCGCCTTCAGGTAGCCGAGCTTCGAACCGCAGTCGTAGCGCACGCCGTCGAACTGGAAGGCCAGCACGGCCTCCTCCTTGAGCAGCGATGCGATCGCGTCGGTGAGCTGGTACTCGCCACCGGCGCCGGGCTTCAACGCACGGATGTGATCGAAGATGCGCGGGGTCAGGATGTAGCGACCGACCACGGCCTGGGTCGTCGGTGCTTCCTCGGGCTTGGGCTTCTCGACGATGCCGGTCATGCGCTGCACCTGGCCCTTGTCGGATTCGGTGCTGACGATGCCGTAGCTGCGGGTTTCCTCGCGCGGCACATTCATCGTGCCGAGCACCGAGCAGCGGTGATAGTTGTACACATCCACCATCTGCTTCAACACCGGCGTGCCATCCTTGTTGTCGAGCAGGTCGTCGGCGAGGATCACCGCGAAGGCCTCGTCGCTCACCACGTGGCTGGCGCAACGCACGGCATGGCCGAGGCCGAGCGCCTCGGACTGGCGGATGTAGATACAGTTGACGCCCTTCGGCACCGTCTGGCGCACGATCTCGAGCAGCTGCTTCTTGCCGCGCGCCTCGAGCTCGGTCTCGAGCTCGTAGGCCTTGTCGAAGTGGTCCTCGATCGAGCGCTTGGTGCGACCGGTGATGAAGATCATGTCGGTGATGCCGGCGGCGACCGCCTCTTCCACTGCGTACTGGATCAAGGGCTTGTCGACGATCGGCAGCATCTCCTTCGGGCTCGCCTTGGTGGCGGGCAGGAAGCGCGTACCCATGCCGGCAACCGGGAAAATCGCCTTGGTGACTTTCTTCATTTTTATTGCTCTCCCATGAATAGAGGGGGTTGCGACGCAACAGCGGGCGCGATCATGCGGCAAGCGTGCGCGGTTTGCATCAAGCGTTTGTATCCGTTTCGTTCAGCAGCACGCGCAGCCCGTCCTCGTCGAGGATGGCGAGCCCGAGCGCCTGCGCCTTGTCGAGCTTGGAGCCCGCCTCGGCGCCGGCGACCACGTAGTGCGTCTTCTTCGACACCGAGCCGGCGACCTTGCCGCCGCGGGCCTCGATCCGCGCCTTGGCCTCGTCGCGGCTCAGGGTCGGCAGCGTGCCGGTGAGCACGAAGGTCTTGCCCGCGAGTGCGCCGGCCACCGAGCCCTGCGGCTCGCCCTCGGCCCAATGCACGCCTGCGGCACGCAACTGCTCGATCACCTCGCGATTGTGCGGCTCGGCGAAGAACTCGGCGATGCATTTCGCCACGATGGGCCCCACGTCGGGCACCTGCTGCAGGGCATCGACGTCGGCCGCGATCAGCGCGTCGAGCTTGCCGAAGTGGCGTGCGAGGTCGCGCGCGGTGGCCTCGCCGACATTGCGGATGCCGAGCGCGAAGATGAAGCGCGCCAGCGTGGTGCCACGGCTCTTCTCGATCGCCATCAGCAGATTCTGCGCCGACTTCTCGCCCATGCGCTCGAGGTTGGCGAGCGCGAGCACGCCGAGGCGGTAGAGATCGACCGGCGTCTTCACGATCGCCGCGTCCACAAGCTGATCGACCAGCTTGTCGCCCAGTCCTTCGATGTCCATCGCACGTCGGCCGGCGAAGTGCAGCAGGGCCTGCTTGCGCTGCGCCGGGCAGAACAGCCCGCCGGTGCAGCGCGCCACCGCCTCGTCCTCGCCGCGCACCACGTGCGAGCCGCACACCGGACAGGTGGGGAACCGGTCGAGCAGCACGAAACGCGGCAGTTCGCCGCCGCGGCGCTCCAGGATCGGCGCCACCACCTCGGGGATCACGTCGCCTGCACGGCGCACGATCACCCAGTCGCCGATGCGCACGTCCTTGCGGTCGATCTCGTCCTGGTTGTGCAGCGTGGCGTTGGTGACCGTGACGCCGCCGACGAAGACCGGCTCGAGGCGCGCCACCGGGGTCAGCGCGCCGGTGCGGCCGACCTGCACCTCGATGTCGCGCAGCAGCGTCACCGCCTCTTGTGCAGGGTACTTGTGCGCCACCGCCCAGCGCGGCTCGCGGGTGACGAAGCCGAGCTGCTGCTGCAGCGCGAGCGCGTCGACCTTGTAGACGACGCCGTCGATGTCGAAGGGCAGCGTGTCGCGCAGTGCGCCGATGCGTGCGTGGAAGGCCGCCAGCCCCTCTGCGCCGCGCACCTGCGCGCGGTGGCCGCACACCGGCAGGCCGAAGGCGGCGAGCGCGTCCAGCACCTCGGTATGGGTCGCGGGAAGCGTCCAACCGGCGACCTCGCCCAGCCCGTAGGCGTAGAAGGACAAGGGCCGGCGCGCGGCGATGCCGGGGTCGAGCTGGCGGATGCTGCCGGCGGCGGCGTTGCGCGGATTGACGAAGATCTTCTCGCCGGCCTCCGCCCGGCGCGCGTTGAGGCGCTCGAAGTCGTCGCGGCGCAGGTAGATCTCGCCGCGCACCTCCAGCACCGGCGGCGCCTCGCCGAGCAGGCGCAGCGGGATCGCCTTCACCGTGCGCACGTTGCTCGTGACGTCCTCCCCGGTCTCGCCGTCGCCGCGGGTAGCGGCCTGCACGAGCACGCCGTCCTCGTAGCGCAGGCTGATCGCGAGGCCGTCGAACTTGAGCTCGGCGGCGTAGGCCACCGCCGCATCGTCCTCGTCGAGGCCGAGCGCGCGGCGCACGCGCGCATCGAACGCGAATGCCCCGCTCGCCTCGGTGTCGGTCTCGGTGGAGATCGACAGCATGGGCACGCGGTGGCGCACCGTGGCGAACTGCGCGAGCGCCTTGCCGCCCACCCGCTGTGTCGGCGAGTCGGCACTGCGCAGCGCCGGGTACGCCCGCTCGATGGCCTGCAGCTCGCGGAACAGGCGATCGTACTCGGCGTCGGGAATCGTCGGCGCGTCGAGCACGTAATAGGCATGGTCGTGACGCGCGATCTCGGCGCGCAGGGCCGCTGCGCGTGCGGCGGCGTCGGCCGCGGTCTCGCCGCGGCCGTCTTCGGCGAACAGGTCCATCACAAGGAGAACAGGCGCAGGGCGAGCGGGCTGCCGGCGGGGATGTCGTGGTCGGCCATGCGGCTCTGGAACTGGCCGATCTGGTTGCGGATGATCGTCGCCGCCTCGGCGCCGAAGGGCGCACGGTTGTCGTCGACCACGTCGCCACCGAGTTCGCCGGCGAGCGTGGTCGCCATCTTCATCATGCGGTCGAAGGCGGCACCGCCGTTGCTCACTCGCGGCACGTCGATCACCAGCGTCAGCCCGCGCGTCACCAGGCCCTTGAGGCTCTCGGGCGAGAAGCGACCGGACTCGAGGTTGGCCACCGTGAACACGCTGTGCTCGCCATCGACCATGTGGTAAGCGCCGTCGGCCCCGAGGCGCAGGCCGTGCTTCTCGGCCACGGCGTGGATCGCGCGGCCTTCGAACTGGCCTTCGCGGGAGACGACGTTGATGCCGATCTGCACGTCGACATCGGCGCAGAAGCGGTCGAGCTCTGTGGCGTTGCGCAGGGTCTCGCCGCGCGGCGGCAGCGCCGGGGGCAGGCTCATCAGCGCATCGGCCACGCGTTGCACGCCGCCCGAGAAGCGCATGAAGTCGGTCTCGCCGATCGAGCCCTGGCGGTTGACCAGCTGCAGCGCGGCGCAGAACCAGTGGCAGGCGCCGCTGCTGTCGGGACCGAGCGGCTGCCAGACGTTCTCCGCATCGTTGAAGCCGAACCAGTACACCGGCTTGCCCAGCCCGGCGAGTTGCTCGGCCTGGATCGCCCACACACGGCCGACCTCGAGCGCCTCGATGGTCTCGAGGCGGATCACGCAGTCGGCGCGCGCATCGAGCAGGCGTGGCAACTCGGGCGTGCTGCGCTTCATCGGCGCCTCGCTGAAGCGGCGCGGCTCGTCTTCGGCGGCACCGATGCCGGGTTCGCGACGCTCGCCCTCGGCGGGCTCCTCGCGCGGTTCGAGCAGCACGTCACGGTGCTCGGACTTGAAGGCCCGCTCGGCCTCGCGTCGGTGGCGGCGCTCCTGCCATTTGTTGTAGCCCACCACCAGCACCACCGCGGCGATGCCGGCGCCGATCAGCGCGATCTGAAGTTCGCTGTCCATTTGGATCCCAGAATTGCTCCGTGTAGCTTGTCCTGCGTCACGCTGCGGCCGGGTCGGCCAGGCGCAGCGCCTCTTCGATATCGACTTCCACCACCCGCGAGACGCCCTGCTCCTGCATCGTCACCCCCACCAGCTGCTGCGCGAATTCCATCGTGATCTTGCTGTGGCTGATGAAGATGAACTGCGTCTGTGCGGACATGCGCTTGACCATGTTCGCATAGCGCTCGGTGTTCGTGTCGTCCAGCGGCGCATCCACCTCGTCGAGCATGCAGAATGGGGCCGGATTGAGCTGGAACATCGAGAACACCAGCGCGATCGCGGTGAGTGCCTTTTCCCCGCCCGAGAGCAGATGGATCGACGCGTTTTTCTTGCCCGGCGGCTGGGCGACGATCTGGATGCCGGCGTCGAGGATCTCCTCGCCGGTCAGCACCAGCTCCGCCCGTCCGCCGCCGAACAACTGCGGGAACAGGGCGCCGAACTGCCGATTGACCGTATTGTAAGTGTCCTGAAGCTGCTCGCGCGTCTCGCGATCGATGCGCCGGATGGCATCTTCCAGGGTGTCGATGGCCTGCAGCAGGTCTTCGGTCTGCGCGTCGAGGTAGCCCTTGCGCTCGGAGGCGGTCGTGAGCTCGTCGAGCGCGGCCATGTTGACCGCGCCAAGCTCGGCGATTTCGCGCGCCAGGCGGGCGACTTCGCGCTGCAGGGTGGATTCCTTGGGCTCGGCGGCGAGCAGCGGCGCGAGCGCCGCCTCGTCGGCGCGGGCCTCGACGAGGCGCTCCTCGAACTGGGCAACCGCGAGTTCGGCGGCCTGCAGCGCGAGGCGCAGCTCGGCCACGCGGGCGCGGACCGGCGCGGCCTCGTGCTCGGTACGCAGGCGCAGCTCCTCGACCTGCTTGAGCGCCGCAGCGGCCTCGGCGAGCGCATCGCGGCGGGCGGCGAGCGCGGCCTCGCGGCGCCCCCGCAGCGCGAGCGCCTCTTGCAGTGCTTCGGCGCTGCGGTGGTCGTCGGTGGCGTCGAGCTCGGCGGCACGCGCGGCGAGCTCGGCGACGACGCGTTCGAGCTGCTCGCCAGCGAGCTGCTGGTTGCGTGCGATGTCCTCGAGCTTGCCCGCGCACTCGCGCTCGGAAAACCTCGCTTCCTGCAACTCGCGCGCGGCCGATTGTTCGAGCGCGCGGGCCTCCCGCACGGCATGTTCGCGCTCGCGCAGCACCTCGGTGGCGGCGTCGAGGCGTTCGCGCTGCAACTCCGCGAGCTCGGCCGCGCGCGCCTGTTCGAGCTCGGCGCGGGTGAGGTGCTCGCGCTCTGCGCTCTCGAGATGGACGATGTCTTCGAGGTCGCGGGCGAGCTGCTCGCGACGCTCCTGCGCGCGGGCGCGTGCCTGCGCGAGCTTGAGCACCTCGACCTGCTCGGCATGCACCTGTGCCTGGATGGTCTGCAACTCGCGGCGCAGGCCGTTGATGCGTTCCTGCAGCGCGCTCGCAGCCGACTCGGCCACGACGAGCGCGTCATGCGCGAGGTGGGCCTCGTCCTCGTGCGCCTGCAATTCGGCGGAGAGCCCCTCGATCTCGCGCTGGCGCTCGATCACGCCGTGGGTGCGTGCGTCGGGGGCGTGGTGCACCAGCGCGTCGCGGGTCAGCACCTGGCCGCGCGGGCCGACGAGGCAGGTGCTCGGCGCCAGCTGCGCGCGCAGTGGCAGCCAGTCCTCCAGCCGCTCCACCGCCCACGCCCCGGCCAGAAAGTCGTCCACCAGCGCGCGCAAGGCCGGATCCCGCACCTCCACCAGCCCCGCCAGCGCCGACACCGCAGGAGCGACATCCGTCGCGATTGCCGCCGACGGGCTGGCACCTGTAGGAGCGACGCAAGTCGCGATTGCCGTCGACGATTGCGTCGCCGTCGTGGCGACGGTCACGCGGCCCTGCGGCGAAAGCGGTCCTTGTGCGCAATTCGCGCGCTCGGCGGGTGCGCCGGACCTTGCCGGAAGCGCGATGGCGAGCGATTCGGGGGGCGTCTCGTCGAGCACGATGCGTGCGGCCGCGAGCGCGAGCGCGGGATCGGGCGAGGTGAGCGCGGCGAGGCGCTCGCGCAGCACGGCCTGCACCGCCTCGTCCCAGCCCGCCGCCACCTGCAGCTGCTTCCACAGCGGCGGCAGCTGGTCGAGGCCGTGGCGCTCGAGCCAGTCGCCGAGCTTGCCCTGCGACTGCACGCGCGCCTGCAGCTGCATCAGGGCGTCGCGACGCGCGCGCAGCTCGGTGAGCCGGCGCTGCACCGCACGCTCGTGCTCCAGTGCCGCCTTCAGCGCGGCCTGCGCGTCGGGCAGGCGCGGCTGCGCCGCGGCGAGTTCCTGCTGGTGCACCTCCAGCTCGTCCTGCAGCGCTTCGAGCCGCGCCTCGCGCTCGGCGAGCACACGCTCGTCCGGGCCGACGATCCCGCCGCGCTCGCCCTCCAGGCGGCCGCGACGCTGTTGCAGGGCTTCGAGCGCACGCAAGGCACTCGCGCGCTTGGTTTCCTCGACGCGCAATTGCTGCTCGGTCTGGGCGAGCTCGCGGCGCGCCGCCGCCATGGTCGCGTCGGCGCCCTGGCGCGAAGAGTCCAGCTCAGGCAGGCGGTCGGCGATCTCCAGATGGCGGGCCTCGGCGTGCTCCGCGCGCAGCGCTGCGTTCTCGGCGAGTTCCTGCCAGCGCGCGCGGTCGGCGGCGAGCGTCTCGCGGCGCGAGGACCAGTGCCCGCGGTCGAGTTCGAGCTGCGCCAGGCGCGCCTCCAGCCGCCTGCGCGCCTCGCCGAGATGCTGCAGCTCGGTCTCCAGGCGTGCGACCTCGGCGCTCGCCGCGAACAAGTCGTTCTGCGCCACGTGCACCGCTTCGGAGGCCTCGAAGTGCGCGTCGCGCCGCGACTCCACGCTGGTCTCGAGCTCCTGCAGGCGGGCGCTGTCGGCCTCGATGCGGCTGCTCGCCTCGTTCAAGGAGGCCGCCACGCGCGCCTGCTCGGCGCGCGCCTCGTTGCGCTTGACCAGCCACAAGAGCTGCTGCTTCTCGACGTGCGCCGCGTCGAGCTCGCGGTAGCGCGCCGCCACCGCGGCCTGCGCCTCGAGGTGCACGATGCGCTCGCCGAGTTCCATGCGGATGTCGTCGAGGCGGGCGAGGTTGTCGCGTGCGTCGCGCAGCCGACCCTCGGTCTCCTTGCGCCGCTCGCGGTACTTGGTGACGCCCGCGGCCTCCTCCAGGAAGCCACGGATCTCTTCCGGGCGCGCCTCGATGATGCGCGAGATCATGCCCTGCTCGATGATCGCGTAAGCGCGCGGACCCAGACCGGTGCCCAGGAAGAGGTCGATCACGTCCTTGCGGCGGACATGGACGTTGTTGATGTAATAGGTCGACTCGCCCGAGCGGTCGAGCACACGCTTCACCGAGATCTCGGCATAGCGCGACCACTGCCCGGCGGCCCTGCCCTCGGCGTTGTCGAAGACCAGCTCGACACTCGCGCGCGACACCGGCTTGCGCGTGGTCGAGCCGTTGAAGATCACGTCCTGCATCGACTCGCCGCGCAACGCGGACGCGCGCGTCTCGCCCAGCACCCAGCGCACGGCGTCGATGATGTTCGACTTGCCGCAGCCATTGGGCCCGACCACTCCGACGAGGTTGCCGGGGGTGAGCACGGTGGTGGGATCGACGAAGGTCTTGAAACCGGCGAGTTTGAGCTTGGAGAGACGCACAGCGGACAGTGGGAAGACAGCGGGACGTGCAGGCCGGCGATCCACCCCGCCGCACTCCGCTTTTGCGGCCGGCATCATACCACCCTGCCGAAGTCATCCCGTGCATCCGCCTCGCATCGAAACGTTACGCAGCGGATTCAGGCATCGTCGCCGCGCAGCGCGGTCCTGTGCCCGGATTCGCGCCGTCGCCTTCCGACGGGCGCCGCCGCCATACGCAGGTATACTCGGCGCCCGCGTCCATTGCCGGCCAAGGAGCCCGCGTACCCGTGAATCCTAACCTCGCCCGCCTGCAGAGCTATCCCTTCGAAAAGCTGCGCGCCCTCTTCGCCGGTGTCGAGCCGCCTGCGCACCTCAAGCCGATCCGGCTGTCGATCGGCGAGCCGCAGCACCCCACCCCCGGTTTCATCCGCCAGACCCTGGCCGACAACCTCGGCGGCCTGTCGAGCTATCCCGCCACGCTCGGCAGCGACGCGCTGCGCGGCGCGATCGCGCACTGGCTCGAGCGCCGCTACGGGCTGCCGAAGATCGACCCGGCCAGCCAGGTGATCCCGGTCGCGGGCACGCGCGAGGCGCTCTTCGCCTTCGCGCAGTGCGTGGTCGACGGAACGAAGCCGGGCGCCAAGGTGCTGTGCCCGAACCCCTTCTACCAGATCTACGAGGGCGCGGCCCTGCTCGCCAACGCCGAGCCGATCTTCATCAACAACCTGCCCGAGAGCGACTTCGGCTCGGACTTCGGCAGCATCGACGAGGCCACCTGGCGCGACATCCAGCTCGTCTACGTGTGCTCGCCTGGCAATCCCACCGGCCGGCTGTTGACGCTAGACGAGTGGAAGACGCTGTTCGAGCTCTCCGACCGCTACGGCTTCGTCATCGCCGCCGACGAGTGCTATTCGGAGATCTATTTCGACGACGCCGACAAGCCGATCGGAGGCCTGGAGGCGGCCTGGCGCCTGGGGCGCACCGACTTCCGCAACGTGGTGATGTTCTCCAGCCTGTCCAAGCGCTCGAACGTGCCCGGCATGCGCTCGGGCTTCGTCGCGGGCGACGCGAAGATCCTCGGGGATTTCCTGCTCTATCGCACCTACCACGGCTGCGCCCTCAACCCGGCGGTGCAGGCGGCCTCGGTGGTGGCCTGGAACGACGAAGAGCACGTCGAGGAAAACCGCCGCCTCTACCGCGACAAGTTCGCCCGCATCACGCCCATGCTGCAGCCCTGGCTGCCGGTGCGCCTGCCCGATGCCGGCTTCTACTACTGGGTGCGTACGCCGCTGCCCGACACCGAGTTCGCCCGCCGTCTGCAGGCTGAATATAATGTGACGGTCCTGCCGGGCAGCTATCTGGCCCGCGAATCCAATGGCGTCAACCCGGGCGCCGGCTTCGTGCGCATCGCGCTGGTGGCCGACACCCACGAATGTGTCGAGGCCGCCGGGCGCATCATCGATTTCTGCAAAACCCTCTGAGAGAGAATCCCCCAATGCACGCTCTGCAATCGATCATCGACACCGCCTTCGAGAACCGCGCCAGCTTGTCGCCCACTTCCGCCCCGGCAGAGATCCGCAACGCGGTCGAAGAGGTCATCGCCGGCCTGGATGCCGGCACGCTGCGCGTGGCCGAGAAGAAGGACGGCCAGTGGGTGGTCAACCAGTGGATCAAGAAGGCCGTGCTGATCTCCTTCCGCCTGCGCGACAACGAGGTGGTGCAGGCCGGCGGCCTCAACTTCTTCGACAAGGTGGCGACCAAGTTCGGCGACTACACTCCCGAGCAGTTCCGCGAGGGTGGCTTCCGCGTGGTGCCGCCGGCGGTCGCCCGCAAAGGCAGCTTCATCGGCCGGAACGTCGTGCTGATGCCGTCCTACGTGAACATCGGCGCCTATGTGGACGAAGGCACGATGGTCGACACCTGGGCCACCGTCGGTTCGTGCGCGCAGATCGGCAAGAACGTGCACCTGTCGGGCGGCGTGGGCATCGGCGGCGTGCTCGAGCCGGTGCAGGCCGGACCGGTGATCATCGAGGACAACGTCTTCGTGGGCGCGCGCTCCGAGGTCGTGGAGGGCGTGATCATCGAGGAGAACGCGGTGCTGTCGATGGGCGTGTACATCGGCATGAGCACCAAGATCTACGACCGCGAGACCGGCGAGATCACCTACGGCCGCGTGCCGGCGGGCGCCGTCGTGGTGCCCGGCAGCCTGCCTTCGGCCTGCGGCAAGTACAGCCTGTACTGCGCGGTGATCGTCAAGAAGGTGGACGCGCAGACCCGCGCCAAGACCGGCATCAACGAGCTGCTGCGCGGCGCCTGAGCGGCGCACTCCGGGGACCGGCCTGCGCGCGGTTCCCGGGCAAATCCTTGGGTGACGACAGGAGTCCGAAGGCGTGATCTTCGACAATCTCTTCCAGTTGATGGCCGAAAAGAAAGCCTCGGACATCTTCATCACCGCCGGCACCCCGATCCACATCAAGATCCAGGGCCACACCATGCCGATCAACCAGCAGGTCATGGACCCGCTGATGATCCAGCGCATGCTGCATGAGGCGATCACCCCGGCCCAGCAGGCGGTGCTCGAACGCGAGCGCGAGCTCAACCTGTCCTTCGGTCGGCGCGATCTCGGCAACTTCCGCGTCAACGTGTTCTGGCAGCGCAACTCGATGGCCGTGGTGGTGCGCTACATCCAGAGCGACATCCCGAGCATCGGCGCGCTCGGCCTGCCGCCGGTGCTGGACGACATCGTGCTGGAGAAGCGCGGCCTGGTGCTCGTGGTGGGCGCGACCGGCTCGGGCAAGTCCACCACGCTCGCGGCCATGATCGACCACCGCAACCGCAACCGCAGCGGCCATATCCTCACCATCGAGGATCCGATCGAATACCTCTTCAAGCACCGCAAATCGGTGGTCAACCAGCGCGAGGTGGGCATCGACACCCTGAGCTGGGGTGAGGCGCTGCGCAACGCGATGCGCCAGGCGCCCGACTGCATCCTGATCGGCGAGATCCGCGACCGCGAGACCATGCAAGCCGCCATCTCGTACTCGCAGACCGGCCACCTGTGCCTGGCGACGTTGCATGCCAACAACGCTTATCACGCGCTCAACCGCATCGTCAACTTCTTCCCGCTGGAGAACCGCCAGCTGCTCTACCTCGACCTCGCGGTGGCGCTGCGCTGTGTGATCTCCCAGCGCCTGGTGCGCAAGCCCGACGGCAAGCGGATCCCGGCCGTCGAGATCCTCATGAACACGCGGCACATCGCCGAGCTGGTCGAGCGCGGGGAGCTCAATGCGATCAAGGAGGCCATGGAGCAGTCGCTCGCCCAGGGCTCGCAGACCTTCGAGCAGGCGCTCTACCGTCTTCACCACGACAACATCATCACCCTCGAGGAGGCGCTCGCCAACGCCGACTCGCCGAGCAACCTGCACTGGCTGATCAACAACGCGCAGATGCAGAGCGATCCGATGCTGACCGTCAACGGCAACAGTGCCATCTCCGGCTTCGAGGCGACCAACACGGAAGGTGCCTCCTTCCAGGAGTTCACCCTGGACCTCAACAACAACTAGGCGCCCGCGCGGCCGCCCTCCCCCATGCAGACCAGCCCCTCCAGCTCCCCCACCCTCGCGCTCGCCTGCGAGCTCATCGCTCGCCCCTCCGTCACGCCGGAGGACGCCGGCTGCCTCGAACTCGTCGCCTCCCGCCTTGCCCCGCTCGGCTTCCGCCTCGAACGCATCGACAGCGGCGGCGTCTGCAACCTGTGGGCGCGGCGCGGCATTGCGGCGCCCGTGCTGTGCTTCGCCGGCCACACCGACGTCGTGCCGCCCGGGCCGGACAGCGCGTGGTCCTCGCCGCCCTTCGCACCTACGATCCGCGACGGCGTGCTGTACGGTCGCGGTGCGGCCGACATGAAGTCCTCGCTTGCCGCCTTCGTCACCGCCATCGAACGCTTCGTCGCCGCCCATCCCGACCACGCTGGCAGCATCGCGCTGCTGCTGACGTCGGACGAGGAAGGCATCGCCACCCATGGCACGGTCAAGGTGGTCGAGGCCTTGGCCGCGCGCGGCGAGCGCCTCGACTACTGCGTGGTGGGCGAGCCGACCTCGGTGCAGACGCTCGGCGACATGATCAAGAACGGCCGCCGCGGCTCGCTGTCGGGTACGCTGCGGGTCAAGGGCCAGCAGGGCCACGTCGCCTACCCGCAGCTCGCCCGCAACCCGATCCACCTTTTCGCGCCGGCGCTCGCCGAGCTCGCGGCGATCGACTGGGACCAGGGCAACGAGTTCTTCCCGCCCACGACCTGGCAGGTGTCGAACATCCACGCCGGCACCGGCGCCAACAACGTGATCCCCGGTGTGTGCGAGGTGATGTTCAATTTCCGCTTCGGCTCGGTGTCGAGCGCGGACGAGCTGAAAAGCCGCACTTGCGAGGTGCTCGACCGCCACGGGCTGGACTACGAGATCGACTGGCACCTGTCCGGCAAGCCCTTCATCACCGGGCGCGGCAGGCTGGTCGGCGCGCTGTCGGCCGCGATCCGGGAGACGCTGGGAGTCGAGACCGAGCTGTCGACGACCGGCGGCACCTCCGACGGCCGCTTCATCGCCGAGATCTGCGCCGAGGTAGTCGAGTTCGGCCCGGTCAATGCGTCGATCCACAAGATCGACGAGCATATTGCAACCGATGCGATCGAACCCTTGTCCGTGGTTTATGAGCGCACCTTGACCGCCCTGCTCGTCCCCGGCCGCCTGTAGGAGCGACGCAAGTCGCGATGACGGCCCCCTCCGCCCCCAATCTACCGAACAGACTTGCCATGGCCAACCAACAACACGCCGACGACGACAACCTCGCCCTTGAACAGCACGACGACCACGAGCATGAACACGGCCCGCTCGCCGAGCTCGTGACCGTGCGCGACTGGCTACGCTACGCCGTCACCCGCTTCAATCGCGCCGGCGTCTTCTGCGGCCATGGCGTGCACGACAGCTTCGACGAGGCGGTGTGGCTGATCCTCGGCAGCCTCGCCCTGCCGCTCGACCGCCTGGAGCCGTTCATGGACGCCTGCATCCCGTCCGAGGAGCGCATCGGCCTGCTCGAAGCCATCGAGCAGCGCGTCGACGAGCGCGTCCCCACCGCCTACATCCTCGGCGAGGCCTGGCTGGGCGACTTCCGCTTCACCGTCGATCCGCGCGTGATCGTGCCGCGCTCCTTCTTCGCCGAGTTGCTCGAGGACGGCTTCGCGCCCTGGGTGGAGGATCCGGAGGCGGTAGGCAGCGTGCTCGACATGTGCACCGGCTCGGGCTGCCTGGCGATCCTGATGGCGCACGCTTTCCCGAACGCGCACGTGAGCGCGGTCGACCTGTCGGAGGACGCGCTCGATGTGGCGCGCATCAACGTTGCCGACTACGGCCTGGAGGATCGCATCGAGCTGGTGCACGGCGATGTCTTCGAGGGGCTGGAAGGCCGCCGCTTCGACCTCATCCTGAGCAACCCGCCCTACGTGACCGCAGAGGCCATGGAAGCCCTGCCGCCGGAATATCTGCACGAGCCGCAGATGGCGCTCGCCTCGGGTGAGGACGGGCTGGACGTGGTGCGCCGCCTTCTCGCCGAGGCTGCCGAACACCTCAATCCCGAAGGCATCCTGGCGGTCGAGGTCGGGCATAATCGCGCCATCGTCGAAGCCGCCTTCCCCGACCTGCCCTTCGAGTGGCTGCCTACCCGCGGCGGCGACGACATGGTGTTCGTCCTGCGGCGCAAGGACCTGTAATCCCGCCGCCTCGGCGGCCTCGGCCGCCCCTCCCCCCCTCACCTCATTCAGGAACATGGCAAGCGAAAGACCGATCCTGCTGGTCGAGGACAACCCGGACGACGAGGCGCTGACGCTCCACGCCCTGTCGCGCAACCGCATCACCAGCCCGGTGGTGGTGGCGCACGACGGCGTGGAGGCGGTGGAGTACCTGTTCTCGACCGGGAGTCGCGCGGGACAGCCGCTGCCGCCGCTGCCGGCGGTCGTGCTGCTCGACCTCAAGCTGCCGCGCATCGACGGCCTGGAGGTGCTGCGCCGCATCCGCGCCGACCAGCGCACGGCGCTGCTGCCGGTGGTGGTGCTGACCACCTCGCGGGAGCCGCTCGATCTCGCCCAGGCCTACCGCCTCGGAGCGAACAGCTACATCCGCAAGCCGGTGGATTTCGACCGCTTCGAGCGTGCGATCGGCCTGATCGGGCACTATTGGCTGGAACTCAACGAGTCCACCGAAACGGTCGCGCGCGGGGCGTATTGAGCGACGCGGGAGTCCCCCGTAGGCGCGACGCCAGTCGCGATTCCAGCCGAACCGCGTCGACGACGACGCATGCCGCGTCCGGCGCTCGCGCACCGGACGCGCGCACCTTCAGGCGACCTCGTCGATCCAGGCCTGCTGGATGCCTTCGAGGATGCGTTCGCCGCAGCGCTTGGGATCGTCGTCGAAATCGGGCAGCGCCATCGTCCAGTTCATCAGGTCGACGAAATTCACCCGGGTCGGGTCGACGTCGGGGTGGGCGTCGGCGAGCTGGATGGCGATCTCCTGAACCTCGGTCCACTTCATGTCAGTGCTTTCCTTCGCGAGCCATGTTGATGGTGTAGCGCGGAATCTCGACCACCAGCGGGGTCGCGGCGACCACCGCCTGGCAGGACAGGCGCGACTGCGGTTCCAGGCCCCAGGCCTTGTCGAGCAGGTCTTCCTCCTCGTCCTCGGCGGCGTTCAGCGAGGAGAACCCCTCACGCACGATGACGTGGCAGGTGGTGCAGGCACAGGACTTCTCGCAGGCGTGTTCGATGTCGATGCCGTGTTCGAGCAGCGCGTCGCAGAGGGTGGTGCCGGGGGCGGCCTCGAGGACGCTGCCGTCCGGGCAGAGTTCGACGTGGGGCAGGACGATGATCTGGGTCATGGGCGAAGTATCAGATGGGGAGTTCGTCGACCTTGTGGCCGGCCAGCGCGCTGCGAATGCTGTTGTCCATGCGGCGCGCGGCGAAGGTGTCGGTGGCGCGCGCGAGCGCGTCGATGCCGGCCTTGATGGCACGGTTGTCGGTGCCGGCGCGCAGCTCGCGCAGGCGCGCGATCACGCTGCGGATTTCGGCGGACTCGACGGCGGAGAGCAGGTGGCCGTCGTGGCCGAGCGCCTGCTCGGTGGCTTCGACGACACGGTCGGCCTCGACCTGCTGCTCGCGCAGCGCGCGCGCGGCCATGTCGTCGCCGGCGTGATCCACGCCCGAGCGCAACATCTCGGCGATCTCGTCGTCCGACAAGCCGTACGAGGGCTTGACCAGCACGCTGGCCTCGACGCCCGAGGACATCTCGCGCGCCGACACCGCCAGCAGGCCGTCGGCATCGACCTGGAAGGTCACGCGGATGCGCGCCGCGCCCGCCACCATGGGGGGAATGCCGCGCAGCTCGAAGCGCGCGAGCGAGCGGCAGTCGGAGACGAGCTCGCGCTCGCCCTGCACGACATGGAAGGCCATCGCGGTCTGGCCGTCCTTGAAGGTGGTGAATTCCTGCGCGCGCGCGATCGGCAGCGTGGCGTTGCGCGGCACGACCTTCTCGACCAGGCCGCCCATGGTCTCGAGGCCGAGCGAGAGCGGGATGACGTCGAGCAGCAGCCAGTCGTCCTGGTCGGCGCGGTTGCCTGCGAGCACGTTTGCCTGCATCGCCGCGCCCAGTGCGACGACCTTGTCGGGGTCGAGGTTGGTCAGGGGCTCCTGGCCGAAGTAGTTCGCGACCGCGCGCTGGACGTGGGGCATGCGGGTCGCGCCCCCCACCATCACCACACCCTTGATCTCGTCGGGCGCGAGGCCGGCGTCGCGCAAGGCCTTGCGCACCGGGGCCAGGGTCTTCTGGACCAGATGCGTGGTCATCTCGGCAAACTCCTCGCGGGTCACCACGAGGTCGACCTCTTCGCCCGAGGCCAGGCGCACATGCACCGGGGCCTCGTCACAGCTCGTCAACAGCTCCTTGGCCTCGCGCGCCTTCATCTGCAGGCGGCGCGCGTCTTCCAGCGAGGGCGGCGAGATCTTGGCGCGGTCGAGGATCCAGCAGAACAGGCGATGATCGAAGTCGTCGCCGCCGAGCGCGGCGTCGCCGTTGGTCGACAGCACCTCGAACACGCCGCGCGAGAGCTTGAGGATGGAGAGGTCGAAGGTGCCCCCGCCCAGGTCGTACACCGCGTAGACGCCCTCGGCCGCGTTGTCGAGGCCGTAGGCCACCGCTGCGGCGGTCGGTTCGTTGAGCAGGCGCAGCACGTCGAGCCCGGCCAGGCGCGCCGCGTCCTTGGTGGCCTGGCGCTGGGCGTCGTCGAAGTAGGCCGGCACGGTGATCACCGCGCCGACCAGCGCGCCGCCGAGGCTGGCCTCGGCGCGCTCGCGCAGGCGGCGCAGGATCTCTGCGGAGACCTCCACCGGGCTCTTGACGCCCTGCACCGTGCGCAGCCGCACCATCCCGGGGCTGTCCTCGAAGTCGTAGGGCATCGCCTCGATGTGGGTGACGTCCTTGAGGCCGCGGCCCATGAAGCGCTTGACCGAGACGATGGTGTTGCGCGGATCGACCGCCTGCGCCTTGAGCGCACCCAGACCGACCTCGATGCCGCCATCGGCGTGATAGCGCACCGCCGAGGGCAGCATGGTGCGGCCGGCCTCGTCGGGCAGGCAGATCGCGATGCCGTTGCGCACGGTGGCGACGAGCGAATTGGTGGTCCCGAGGTCGATGCCGACTGCGAGCCGGTGCTGGTGCGGCTCGGTGGACATGCCGGGTTCAGTGATTTGCAACAGAGCCATCGGTGCTGTTCCGTGCCTTTTCGAGTTCTAGTTTTCGAGCGCGAGCAGCGCTTCGTCGATTTCCTGCTGGAGCTTCTCGATGAACATCAGCCGACGCACGGTGTCGGCCGCGGCCTCGTAGTCCTGGTGCTCGTCGAGCTGCGCGGCGAGATGCCCGCGCACCTCGCGCGCATGCCCGAGCAGGCGCCTGTGCAGATCTTCGAGCTCGGAGACCTCGGCCGCCTCGCGCGCCTCCTCCACCGCCTCGCGCCACTCCATCTGCTCCATCAGGAACTCGGGGGACATCGCGGTGTTGGTCTCGAGCGCGGCGTCGACGCCGGCGAGCTCGAGCAGGTACTGGGCGCGCGCGAGCGGCTTGCGCAGCACGCGAAAGCCTTCATTGACCCGCGTCGCCCACTGCATCGAGCGCCGCTTCTCGAAGTCGGACAGGTGCGCGTGGCGGTCGGGATGCACGCGCCCCTGCAGCTCGTGCCAGGCGGCTTCGAGCGCGCCTTCGTCGAGGGCATAGCGGCGCGGGAGGCCGAAGAGGGCGAAGTAGTCCTGCGTCAGGTCGATGCTCATCGGGCCCGGCTCAGACGTTGAAGCTCTCGCCGCACCCGCACTGGTCCTTGACGTTCGGGTTGTTGAACTTGAAGCCTTCGTTGAGGCCCTCCTTGACGAAGTCGAGCTCGGTGCCGTCGAGATAGGCCAGGCTCTTGGGGTCGATGACGACCTTGACGCCGTGGCTCTCGAAGACCTCGTCCTCGTCTTCCGTCTGGTCGACGAACTCGAGCTTGTAGGCCATGCCCGAACAGCCCGAGGTCTTCACGCCCAGACGGATGCCGAAGCCCTTGCCGCGCTTGGCGATGAAGTTCGAGACGTGGCGCGCAGCCGATTCAGATAGCGTGACAGCCATGTTTCCTCCTCTTCGACGAAGGCCGCTCAGGCCTCATGCTTCTTTTTATAGTCCGCCACGGCGGCCTTGATCGCATCTTCGGCGAGGATCGAGCAGTGGATCTTGACCGGCGGCAGCGCAAGCTCCTCGGCGATCTGGGTGTTCTTGATGTCGAGCGCCTGGTCGAGGGTCTTGCCCTTGACCCACTCGGTGACCAGCGAGCTCGAGGCGATCGCCGAGCCGCAGCCGTAGGTCTTGAACTTCGCGTCCTCGATCACGCCGTCCTTGCCGACCTTGATCTGCAGCTTCATGACGTCGCCACAGGCGGGCGCGCCGACCATGCCGGTGGCCACGCCTTCTTCTTCCTTGCCGAAGGAGCCGACGTTGCGGGGGTTTTCGTAGTGGTCGAGGACCTTTTCGCTGTATGCCATGTTTTTTCTCCTGCTGGGGCGGTGAATCGCTTCACCTGCAATTTATATCATCTTCTGCACTAAAGTTCAGTGGGCAGCCCACTGCACCGCGTCGAGGTCGACGCCGTCCTTGTACATCTCCCACAGCGGCGAGAGCTCGCGCAGCTTGCCGATCTTGTCGTGCAGGAGCTTGATCGTGTAGTCGATCTCTTCCTCGGTGGTGAAGCGGCCGATGGTGAAGCGGATCGAGCTGTGTGCGAGCTCGTCGTTGCGGCCGAGCGCGCGCAGCACGTAGGACGGTTCCAGGCTGGCCGAGGTACAGGCCGAGCCGGAGGACACCGCGATGTCCTTGACCGCCATGATCAGCGACTCGCCTTCGACGTAGGCGAAGGAGATGTTGAGGTTGTGCGGCACGCGCTGCGCGAGATCGCCGTTCACGAAGGTGGCCTCGAGGTCGGTGAGGCCGGCGAGCAGGCGGTCGCGCAGCTTGCCGACGCGGGCGTTCTCCTCGGCCATCTCCTCGCGCGCGATGCGGAAGGACTCGCCCATGCCGACGATCTGGTGGGTGGCGAGCGTGCCCGAGCGCAGGCCGCGCTCGTGGCCACCGCCGTGCATCTGCGCTTCCAGGCGGACGCGCGGCTTGCGGCGCACGTACAGTGCGCCGATGCCCTTCGGGCCGTAGGTCTTGTGCGCACAGAAGCTCATCAGGTCAACCTTGAGCCTGTCGAGGTCGATATCGACCTTGCCGGTGGCCTGCGCCGCATCGACGTGGAACACGATGCCCTTCTCACGGCAGATCTCGCCGATTTCGGCGATCGGCTGCACCACGCCGACTTCGTTGTTCACGAACATCACCGAGACCACGATGGTGTCGGGACGGATCGCCGCCTTCAACACCTCGAGGTCGATCAGCCCGTTCTCCTGCACGTCGAGATAGGTGGCCTCGAAACCCTCGCGCTCGAGCTCGCGCACGGTGTCGAGCACCGCCTTGTGCTCGGTCTTCACGGTGATCAGGTGCTTGCCCTTGCCCTGGTAGAAGTGCGCCGCCCCCTTGATGGCGAGGTTGTTCGATTCGGTCGCGCCCGAGGTCCAGATGATCTCCTTGGCGTCGGCATTGACCAGTGCGGCGACCTGTTCGCGCGCATCCTCGACCGCCTTCTCGGCCTCCCAGCCGTAGGCGTGCGAGCGGCTCGCCGGGTTGCCGAAATGCTCGGTCAGCCAGGGGATCATCTTTGCCGCCACGCGCGGATCGACCGGAGTCGTCGCCGAGTAGTCGAGGTAGATGGGGAACTTCAGCATTGTGTCTCTCCGCACTTTCTTCGTTAGCGAGTTCGGTGAATGGCCAGCGTGGCCGGTTCAGGCCCCGATCGAGGCCAGGTTCTTGAGTTCGTCCGTCACCCGGACGAAGGTTTCGATGAAGCTGCGCACGTCGTCCGCGCGCGTGTCGCGACCGAGGCTCACACGCACCGCGGCGCGCGCCAGCCCGCGCTCCACGCCCATCGCCAGCAGGGTGCGGGACGGTTCGGGGTTCGCGCTCGAGCACGCCGAGCCGCTCGCGCACGCGAAGCCTGCACGGTCGAGGCGGCCGACCAGGGTCTCGCCGTCGATGTCCTCGACCGCGAAGAATACGGTATTCGGCAGGCGCGGGGCAGCCGCCGAGAAGATCCGCGCGCCGCGCCCGGCGAGCGCGGCACAGAGTTCGTCGCGCAGGGCGGCCAGGCGCACGCCCTCGCCTTCGCGCCGCGCGACCGCGCGCTCGCAAGCCACGCCGAAGCCGACGATCGCGGCCACGTTCTCGGTCCCCGAGCGCAACCCGCGCTCCTGGCCGCCGCCGGCGATCAGCGGCGCGAGCTCGACGCGCTTGTCCAGCACCAGCGCACCCGCGCCGAGCGGACCGCCGATCTTGTGCGCGGACAGCGTCATCGCATGCACGCCGAGCGCGCGGAAATCCACCGCCACCTTGCCCAGCGCCTGCACCGCGTCGGTGTGGAACCAGGCGCCGGCGGCGCGCGCCGCGCGCGCCAGTGCGGCGACGTCCTGCAGCACGCCGGTCTCGTTGTTGGCCAGCATCACCGACACCAGGCCCGGGCGGGCTTCCAGCACCGCGCTCCAGTCGGCGGGGTCGATCACGCCCTGCGCGTCGACCGCGATCTCGCGCAGCGTCCAGCCCGCGCGCCGCAGCTGGCGGGCCGGCTCGCGCACGCAGGGGTGCTCGATCGCACTGACCGCCACCACGCCCGGCTCGAGGTTGGGCGCGGCACCCTTGAGGAAGAGATTGTTGGCTTCCGAGCCGCCGCTGGTGAAGATCACCTCCGTAGCATGCGCCCCGACCGCCGCGGCCACCCGCGCGCGCGCCTCGTCCACCGCGGCACGCGCCTGGCGGCCGTACTCGTGGCGGCTGGAGGCGTTGCCGAAGCGGGCCGGCTCGGCGGCGCCGAGCCAGGGCAGCATGGCCTCGCGCACCGCCGGATCGAGCGGCGTGGTCGCGTTCCAGTCGAGGTAGATGGGAGCGAAGTTCATGCGCGACCTCAGACCGCGGCGATCTCGTGCACCGGCATGCGGCTGCGCCGCCGCACGCTCTTGAGCACCGTCATGTCGGCGTCGGGCCGTACCTGGTGCTTGACCAGCGCCTCCAGGCTCACCGAGTCGAGGTAGGCGTAGATGCGCTGGTTGAGGTTGGACCACAGGTGGTGGGTCATGCACACGTGATCGTCGTGGCAGTTTTCCTTGCCGCCGCACTGGGTGGCGTCCATCGGCTCGTCGACCGCGATGATGATGTCGGCCACGGTGATCTCGTCCATCGCCCGCGCCAGTCGGTAGCCGCCGCCGGGACCGCGCACGCTGTTGACCAGCTTGTGCCTGCGCAGCTTGCCGAAGAGCTGCTCGAGGTAGGACAGCGAGATGCTCTGGCGCTCGGCGATGCCCGCCAGCGTGACGGGCCCGTCCCCCTGGCGGGCAGCCAGGTCGATCATCGCGGTCACCGCAAACCGTCCCTTGGTCGTAAGTCGCATGAGGCTCTCCTCGAAGGCTGTCCGGGCTCGCGCGTGCCGGGGGCCGCCGAATATCCCATCATTTTTGTCGAGTATATGGATCCCGACAAAAACGGTCAACTAATCGGGAGACGAGTCTTGCGCTGCAAGGCGCGAGGGGCGCCGTTGCAGCCGCGGCGCCAGCCGCGAACACGGCGCTCGATCGTCCGGCACCGCAGGCGTGCGAATCAATCCACCATCCGCGACAGCCGGCCCGGGTCGAAATGGTCGCTCGGGGCGACCGTGTCGTCGAGCTTGATCCCCGCGGCCTCGAGACGGGCCAGGATGGCCTGCAGGCGGCGGTCGGTCTCAACGGAATGGTCGAGCAGGCCGTGCAGCGCCTTGGCGACCGGGTCGTCCATGTCGCGGGTCACGCCGTAGGCGCTGAAGCCGAACTGCTCGGCCTTCTGCTCGCGCGCGGCGTCGCGCTCGCTATCCTTGTCCGAGTCGAGAATGCGAGCCGGATTGCCGACGGCGGTCGCGCCGGCGGGCACGGGCTTCACCACCACCGCGTTGGAGCCGACCTTGGCGCCGTCACCTACCGTGAAGCCGCCGAGCACCTTGGCGCCCGCCCCCACCACCACGCCATGCCCCAGGGTGGGATGGCGCTTGGTGCCGCGGTAGAGGGAGGTCCCGCCGAGGGTGACGCCCTGGTAGATCGTGCAGTCGTCGCCGATCTCCGCGGTTTCGCCGATCACGACGCCCATGCCGTGGTCGATGAACACGCGGCGGCCGATCTTCGCTCCCGGGTGGATCTCGATCCCGGTGAGCAGCCGGCCGACGTGACTCGCGAAGCGCCCCGCCCAGAACCAGCCGCGGCGCCAGGCGCCGTGAGCGAGGCGGTGGAACATCAGCGCGTGGATGCCGGGATAACAGGTCAGCACCTCGAGCGTGGAGCGCGCGGCGGGGTCGCGCTCGCGGACGCTGGCCAGATCTTCTCGGAGGCGGCTGAACATGATGGAAGGACTCCCGGATGTGCGGTGGAAAAAACACGGCGGACCGCGTCGAGCGGGCGCCACGCATTCAATTCCCGAGAATTTTAATCGACTATAGCGCCCCGCCGAAAGCCCGCGCTGCGACCGCTCCACCCGCAAGACGCGGCTTGCACGCGTGGCGCGGGCGGGCAATGATCGCGCGGGATCACTCCGGACCTGCGCTCATGCTCCAGCTCTTCCGCCGCCTGCTCGGCATCCCGCCCGCCCGCCCCCTGGTCGACGAGTCGCAGTGGCGGCGGGTCGAAGCGAGGCTGCCCTTCCTCGACCACCTCGTTCCCGACGATCGGTTGCGTCTGCGCGAGATGGCGCTCGCCTTCCTCGGGTGCAAGGAGTTCCATGGTGCGCAGGGGCTGGAACTCGACGACGACATGCTGCTGGCGATCGCGCTGCAGGCCTGCCTGCCGGTACTTCACATCGGCCTGCAGGCTTACGAGGGCTGGGTGGGCGTGATCGTGTATCCGGGCGACTTCCTGATCCCGCGCCGCATCGTCGACGAGGCCGGCGTGCTGCACGAATACGAGGACGAGGTGCTGGGCGAGGCCTGGGCCGGCGGGCCGGTGCTGCTGTCCTGGTTTCCCGGGAACGACGCTCCGGCGGGCGTGAACGTGGTCATTCACGAGTTCGCCCACAAGCTCGACATGGAGAACGGCGACGTGGACGGCCTGCCCCGCCTGCGCCCCGGCATGTCTCGCCGGGACTGGGCCAAGGCCTTCGGCGAGGCCTACGAGGCGTTCTGCGCCGAGGTCGACCGCGGCGTCGACACCACGATCGACCCTTATGGCGCCGAGCACCCGGGCGAGTTCTTCGCGGTGGTCTCCGAGGTCTTCTTCGAGGATCCGCTCGTGCTGCACAGGCGCTTTCCCGCGGTCTACGATCAACTCGTGCACTTCTACGGAATGGACCCCGCCGCCCGCGCGGCGGCCGCTGCCGGAGGCTGACATGAGCGCGCCCAAACGCCTGCTGATCGTCCATCACACCCAGAGCGGCAACACGGGCCGGCTCGCCGCCGCGGTGCTCGAGGGGGCGCTGCGCGTGAGCGAGACCGAGACGCGGTTGCTGCGCGCCTTCGACGCCGGCACCGCCGACCTGCTCGCGTGCGACGGCCTGCTGCTCGGTACGCCGGAAAACTTCGGCTACATGTCGGGCGCGCTCAAGGACTTCTTCGATCGCACCTACTACCCCTGCGAGGGCAAACTCGTCGGCCTGCCCTATGCGGTCTTCGTCAGCGCCGGCAACGACGGCACCGGCGCAGTGCGCGAGATCGGCCGCATCGCCAACGGCTACGGCTGGAAGACGGTCGCCGAGGCCCTGATCGTGCGGCGCGAGATCACCCCCGCCGACCTGGAGCGCGCGCGCGAGCTCGGCGAGGCGATGGCGGCCGGGTTGGCAATGGGGGTGTTCTGAGCGTGCGAGGGGCAAGGCGTCGGGCGTGCGATGCCGCGGGGACGCGGTCGCGGCGAGCACGTCGGGTAAGTTCACGTTTGCGTCAATCGGGATCGGTTTTCACGAAGCGGTAACGATGGTCGTGGCGGAGTCGGTTCGCGTGACCTAAGCTTCGATCGTGCCCACTGCGCAGGGCACCCGGTCTTTAATCGAACGGAGGATTGCTTATGGCCATCACCTGGATTCTGGTTGCCAACGCCAGCCTGGCGAAGCTGTACGCCAACCTGGGCCCGAACAAGGGGCTCACGCTGGTCAAGGAACTGATCCACCCGGAAAGCAGACAAAAGAATGGCGAGTTGGTCTCGGACCGCTCGGGCGCGAATGGCTCGAACGGCACCGGTGGCGGCTCGATGCAGCCGCAGACCCTGCCCAAGCAGCACGAGGCCAAAGTGTTCGCACAGGAGATTGCCCAGACGCTCTACCATGGACGCACCTCGAATGCATTCAAGCGTGCGATCCTGGTCGCTCCACCCGCCTTCATGGGCCTGCTCAACGCGGTCATCGACGGCCCCACCGCGCAGATGGTCACAGACCGCTTCGAAAAGGATTACACCAAGTCGACGCAGGACGAGCTGGGGGAACGCCTCGGCTCGACGATCTTTCTCTGAGGGAGGACGTTCACGAAGGCTCCAGATCCGATCAGCCAATGGCCGAGGGCACCTGCCCGAGCCAAGGAGGATGTGCTTGACCGAACCCCCGAGGATGCAGCTTTCCTGACGGATGCAGTACACACGATGAAGACATCGTCTCCACTACGGAGACCCCGGGCACGCGAGACGTGACCCGATCGAGGACGGGGCGCATTGCGCCCCGTTCGCTTTCGGCTCCGCCCGATCGAATCACCCACGCCGCTTCAACGGCCAGCGCCCGATCGTGCGGTAGTGCGCACCGGCGGCGCTGCGCTCGGAGGCGACCAGGACGAAGCTGCCGACTGTCCATCGCAGAGGTGCGAGCTGCGCCTCGCGGGGCGCAGCGTGGGCGTTGCGCACGAGGGTGACATGCGGGGAGAAGGCACGCGCCTCGAGTGCGCAGCCGTCCGCGCGCAGCCGTCCTTCCAGATCCTGCGCGAGCGCGGCCAGCGCTGGCGGCACCATCGACGGACCGGTCCACAGGATCCGGTTGCGATGCCAGCTGCCGACGCGATCGAGGTCGAGCGCGAAGCCCTCCCCCTGGACGCCCGCGGCCACCGCGCGCAATCGCTCCACCTGCCGCACAGGCGTTTCGCCGAGGAAGGCCAGGGTCAGGTGGATGGTGTCACGACGCATCGCGCGACCGCCGCACTCGGAATGCAGCGCCCGTGCACGCGCATGCAGCCCGGCGCGGGTGGCGGCATCCGGCCACAGCGCGAAGAAGAGCCGCAGATTCGGCGCCCTCCCCGCGTCCGCTGCAGCTTCAGCCATGCTCCGCGCGCGCGATCAGCGCGACCACCTGCGCGGCGATGCCTTCGCCACGTCCGGTGAAGCCGAGCTTCTCGGTGGTCTTGCCCTTGATGTTGATCGCCGTCGCGTCCATCTCCAGGTCGGCGGCCAGGTTGGCCACCATCGCCGGGGCGTGCGGCAGGATGCGCGGCGCCTTGCAGATCAGCGTGGCATCGAGGTTCACGACCTCCCAGCCCGCTGCGCGCACGCGCGCGAAGGCCTCGCGCAGCAGCACGCGGCTGTCGGCGCCGGCGTGGGCCGGGTCGGTATCCGGGAAGAGCCGGCCGATATCGCCCAGGCCGGCGGCGCCGAGCAGCGCGTCCGTCACCGCATGCAACAGCACGTCGGCATCCGAGTGGCCGAGCAGTCCATGCCCGAAGGGAATGTCGACGCCGCCGACGATCAGCGGCCGGCCGGGGACCAGGGCGTGCACGTCGAAGCCCTGGCCGATGCGAAAGGGGATGCTCATGCGTTGTGGCCCTCACGGTTCTCGAGGATCCACTCGGCCAGGTGCAGGTCGAGCGGATAGGTGACCTTCAGGTTGGTGGCGTCGCCCTGCACCAGGCGCGGACGCAGGCCGGCGGCCTCGATCGCGCTCGCCTCGTCGGTGACCTCGCGCGCGCCTTCGAGCGCGCGTCGCAGCATGGCGTAGCGGAACATCTGCGGCGTCTGCGCCTGCCACAGGCTGTCGCGCGGCACGGTCTCGCACACATGGCGGTGCTCGTCGGCACGCTTGAGGGTGTCGGCCACCGGGACTGCCAGCAAGCCGCCGACCTCGTCGTGGGCGAGCTCGCGTACGAGCTTGTCGACATGCCAGGGCGCCAGGCAGGGGCGCGCGGCGTCGTGCACCAGCACCCAGTCCCCAGCCGCCGCCTCGCCGGCGATTGCGCGCAGGCCGCCGAGCACGCTGTCGGCGCGCGTGGCGCCACCGCAGAAGAGCGGGCGCAGCTTGGGGCCGAGCGCGCTCCAGTCGTGCGTTGCCCACTCCGTGTCGTCCACCGAGAGCACGACGAACACCGCGTCGATCGCAGGCGCGGCGCACAGCACCGAAAGCGCATGATGGATCAGGGGGCGACCGAGCAGCGACAGATACTGCTTGGGACGCGCGGCGGCCATGCGCGAGCCGCTGCCTGCGGCGGGCACGATGGCGAAGTGGCGTGGGTGGCTGATCTGCATGGCGCGCATTCTAGCCGCGCCGCCCGCCGCGCGGGCTTGTGCAAGCACGGGTTTCGATGCGGGACGATCCCGGCCGGGCTGCCTATAATGGAATCTGTTCCAACGATGACATCCCCGCAGGATTCCTCCATGGCACTCGCTTCGATCCGCCCGGCGGCCGTGGCCGGGCAGTTTTATCCTCGCGACGAGCGCGTGCTGCGCACCCAGCTCGCCGAGATGCTCTCCACCGCGGTCGCCTTCGAGTCGGCGCCCGCGCCCAAGGCGATCATCGTGCCGCACGCGGGCTACATGTACTCCGGGCCGGTGGCGGCGAGCGCCTATGCGCTGCTCGCACCGCTGCGCGAGCGCATCCGCCGCGTCGTCATGCTCGGCCCCACGCATCGCGTGGCGGTGCGCGGCTTCTCGCTGCCGGCAGCGCAGCGCTTTGCCACCCCGCTCGGCGAGGTCCCGGTCGCACGCGGCGACTGGGAGGCCCTGCAGGCGCGCGACGATGTGCTGGTCGACGATCGCCCGCACGCGCTCGAACACTGCCTCGAGGTGCAGCTCCCCTTCCTGCAGGTCTGCCTCGAACGCTTCGAGATCGTCCCGGTGCTGGTCGGCGACGCCTCGCCCGAAGCCACCGCCAGCCTGATCGAGAGCCTGTGGGGCGGCCCCGAGACCCTGATCCTGATCAGCTCGGACCTCTCGCATTACCTGAGCTACCGCGAGGCGCAATGGTCCGACCGCGCCGCGGTGGATCAGGTGCTCGAACTGCGCCCCGGTCTCGACCACGAGCAGGCCTGCGGCGCCACCCCGATCAACGGGCTGCTGCTCGCCGCCCGCAAGCACCACCTGCAGGCCCACCTGCTCGACCTGCGCAACTCCGGCGACACCGCGGGCGACCGCTCGCGCGTCGTCGGCTACACCAGCATCGCCTTTTGTGAAGCGGAACCCCCAAGCCATGCCCGACACTGATTTCGGAAACACCCTGCTCGCGCTCGCGCGCGCCGCGATCGCCCACCGCCTCGGCCGCGGCCCCGCCCCGGTCATCCCGGACGATCCCCGCCTGCGCGAAAAGGGCGCCACCTTCATCACCCTCGCCAGGGACGGCGAGTTGCGCGGCTGCATCGGCAGCCTGCGGCGCTCGCGCGAGCTCGGCGAGGACGTGATCCACAACGCCCTCGCGGCGGCCTTCGAGGACTCGCGCTTCGAGCCGCTCGCCGCCGAAGAGCTCGACACGGTGACGATCGAGGTCTCCATCCTGTCCGAGCCCGAGTTCCTCGACTTCTTCGGCGAGGAAGAGCTGCTCGCCCAGCTGCGCCCCGGCGAAGACGGGCTGATCATCTTCTCCGGCTGCCGCAGCGCCACCTTCCTGCCCCAGGTGTGGGAGCAGCTGCCCGAGCCGCGCCAGTTCCTCGCCGCGCTCAAGCACAAGGCCGGCCTGCCCACGAACCGCGAGGTCGTCGAGCTGATGGCCGCGCGCTACCACGTGGAAAAGTTCAAGGAGACCGAACGGGAGCCCTCATGAACACGAAGCCCGAGCCTGCCACCGACGTGGGCCGTACCGAGATCGGCAGCCGCCATCCCGCGCGCTACTGGCATCGCATCGACGACGGTCGCTACCAGTGCGACCTCTGTCCGCGCCTGTGCAAGCTGCACCCCGGCCAGCGCGGGGCCTGCTTCGTGCGCATGCGCGAGGGCGACGACATGCTG
>WBZL01000593.1_pt1 | contig 40603 bp, 32 predicted proteins | sample 5204291 | NCBI WGS metagenome assembly WBZL01 (sample SAMN12344345, study PRJNA552823) | activated sludge metagenome | biome: Activated sludge suspended growth; feature: Nitrification reactor; material: Wastewater; isolation source: activated sludge from nitrification reactor of wastewater... | reverse complement strand
CGGCGCCAGAGCGGGCAGGTCGCGGATCAATTCCAGCAATTGCGCACTGCTGTGCTGAATGCCCGTCAGGTAGCCGGACAACCACTGCAACTGGCCCGGAGAGATCCCCCTGGCCCAGGTCTGCCATTGTTGCGCTTCGTCCTTGGACAGCGGTTCGGTCGGTACCGCGAAACTTGCTTGTGTCATGCCCTTGATTTTTAGGTCTGAAACCTGGCGCAATGCGTCATTCCAAGGGCAAAGATACCGGTATTTTTATTAATTCCTATAATTCCTATAAAATTAATAGGAATTTAACGGATCTGAAGTTGTTGCCGGGCAGGCCGCGGGGTCTCAAATCGAAAATTCCACCGGGAAACCGGATTCCATATTGATCAGGTCCTGCAGGGATTTGCCTTCAATGACGTTCAGGGTAGCATCCCTGACCTGGATGAAGAACTTGCGCAGGTGGCATTTATCCTCCGGATACGGGCATACCCGGCACGGTTCGTAGAATTTCTTGCTGACGCAAGGCAGTTGGGCAATGGGGCCGTCGACAAACCTGATGACGTCCACCAGTTGGATTTCAGCGGGTTTTTTCAGCAGGTAGTACCCGCCGCTTTTACCGGCCTTGCTGCCCAGTATCCCGTTGTTGCGCAATTCCAGCAGAATGGCCTCCAGGAATTTATAGGGCATCTTCCGTTCTTCCGCGATCCGGCTGATGGGGATGGGGTCCTGTCCGTATCGTTCGCCGAGGTAGGTCAGGGCATGCAGGGCGTATTGGGTCTTTGCTGAGAGCATGAGCTTATTTGTTCCATGGTTTTCTGTCGAAAAAATGAGCAGACATTGTCCGGTTGGTTTTGATGTTTAAAATTAATACAAATTCCGAATGTTTTATATTTGCCGTGGATTGGCCCTTCCGATAAAGCAGGAAAAACACGAATCATTCATCCATCCGGCATGCGAAAGTACAATATGCTGGTCCTGACCGACCACAGCGTACATAAAGGGGACAACTCCATTTACGCCCTGTTGCGTGAATTGAGGGCAGCCCCCTCCTGCGCCGGCCTGGATGTGGCCAGCAAAGGGGTAGCGCTGAACAAGCCGTTCTTCGAGGGCCGTCAAACGGATCGCCTGTTTGCCGTTTCCGTAGATCCTTCCTTTGCCTTTACGCCGGGCGGAGAAGCATTTTCCCGGCAGCTTCGCGAGGTGACGCCGGGGCAATACGATGTGCTCTTCCTGCGGATCCCGCCCCCCGTTGAACCGACCTTTTGGGAATTCCTGTCCGGCATCTACCCGCCGGAGCGGACGATCAACCGGCCGAATGGCATTTACCTTACAGGGGCAAAATCCTTCCTGCTCCGTTTTCCGGAGGTATGCCCCCCCATGCGGCTTTGCCGGACGGCGGACGATATCAGGGCATTCGCCCAGCAGTTCCCGATCGTCCTGAAACCCATGAGAAGCTACGGCGGCCGCGGGATCGTCCGGATCGAGGGAGAAAAAGCCTGGTTGGAATTGCAGGAAATCAATTATCAGGAATTTCTTCGTAACTTGGAGGCTCATCCCTTCGATTACCTCGGTATGCAATTCCTGCGGAACGTTTACCTGGGCGACAAGCGAATCATTGTGGTAAACGGACGCATCATCGGTGCAGCGCTGCGCTTTCCGCCACCGGGTTCCTGGTTGTGCAATGCAGCCCAGGGCGGGCGCGCCGAAGCATCCGAACCGGATGAGGCAGAACTGGCAATCGCGGAACGGATCAATCCGGTGCTGCACAGTTTCGGCATTATCAAGTATGGTTTTGACACCTTGGTGAACGACGAGGGCAAAAGGGTTTTATCTGAAATCAATACCATGAGTATCGGCGGACTGGCCCCTCTGGAGGAACTCTCCGGAAAACCGGTGGTCAGGCAAGCCGCCCAAACAATTTGGCAATACGTTAAGGAGGAAATGTATGGGAAAAGCAATGCTTAGCCTGGATACCGATAATCCGGTGATCGAACAGCTCAATATCGATGAACTCGCACCGGGGACACTGACCCGGTTCTGGCTGCATCTGGTTACAGACGGAATGGGCCTGCCGGTCTACATCCCCGTTTTGGTGGCAAAAGGTACGCAACCCGGGCCGCGGGTGGGCGTCACCGCCGCTGTACACGGCAACGAACTGAACGGCATTCCGATCATCCAGCGCCTGTTCAAGGAACTCAATCCGGCCCTCATCAAGGGCACCATCATCGGGGTACCGGTCGTGAACGCGCCCGCTTTCCTGCGCAGCACCCGCCGGTTTATCGACGGATACGACCTCAATCACATCATGCCGGGCAAACCCGACGGCAACGTCAGCGAGGTTTACGTCCACCGGTTCATCCAACGGGTAGTTAAGAATTTCGAATACCTCATCGACCTGCATACCGCCAGCTTCGGCAGGATCAATTCCTACTATATCCGCGCCGACCTCAAGGACCCCATTACCCGGCAAATGGCCCGGCTCCAGAACGCCCAGATCCTGGTGCATAATCCACCCAGCGACGGTACATTGCGCGGTGCCGCCGATGCCCTGGGCATCCATGCGGTCACGCTGGAAGTCGGCGACCCCAATACCTTCCAGAAAGGCCATATCCGCTCGGGACTGACCGGCATCTACAACCTGCTGATCCACCTGGGCATGATCCCCGGCCAGATCGAGCCCCCCGACCAACAGGCAGCCGTTTGTTCGCATTCCTACTGGCTGTATACCGACGGCGGCGGCATCCTCTCCGTTCACCCAAAGATCACGGAACGGGTGTCCAAAGGCCAGCTGATCGCAACCCTCAGAGATGTTTTCGGCGATGTGCAGCGGGAATACCTGGCGCCCGAAGACGGCGTCGTCATCGGCAAAAGCATCAACCCCATCAATCAGACCGGCGGACGGATACTGCATTTGGGGGTGACGGATGTTTGAGGCTGGATGCTGGATGCTGGATGCTGCCCTCCTTCGCCTCGGGGCTATGGCGGACGGGGGAGACTGCCAACTGAAAGACTGGATACTGGATACTGGATGCTGGATGCTGGGGACTGGATACTGCCCGCCTTCGCCTGGGGCCGTTCAGAATTTTGTGTCAACAGGATTTTCAGCATGCGCAGCATGTTGAAAATCAAATCTTTGCGTCTTTGCGTCTTCGCGAGAAAAACACTGTTTTGAACAGCCTCCTTCGCCTCGGGGCTATGGCGGACGGGGGAGACTGCCAACTGAAAGACTGGATACTTGGGACTGGATACTGGATTCCGGCCCGGCTTATCAATCGGCCTGCCCTTAGTCAGGCTCGCTTAATAATCCTCCTCCCACTTACGACTTACCACTTACGACTTACCACTTACAACTTACAACTTACGACTTAAAGCTTGACGCGAACGCCGAACAGCCACGACAGCGTATGCAGCCGGTCGTTGAAGGGTGCGATGCCTTTGTTGTCGAATTTGAAGAGCATGTGTTGATAGGTAGGTTGCCCGAAAACGCTCCAACGGTCGAAAACGTCTCGTTCGAGGCCGACTGCGAAACCGGCGGTGAGATAAGCGTTCTCATTGAAGGTACCGCCTTCCAGCCAGCCTTTGGGCAATTCTTTGAGTTGGCGGGTATCATTGTTCCTGCCGGCCCCGGCGGGCGGCGGTGCGGGCCTGTAGGAGTCGCTGGTAAATTCTTCCTGGGTGCCTTTGTAATAATTGGCCTGAGAAATGATATTCAGCGAAAGGCCGGCCTGGGCGTAAGACCGCCATTCACCAAGCTGGAACAAGCTCCGGCGCACGTTGACCGGTGCGCGCATCATATTGAGTTCGATCTGGGTGATGCCTTCTCCGTCATAACCGTCCACAACATTTCCGCCGTTGATGTACACCACGGGCGGCGGTGAATAGCTTTTGGCCATGTACACGAGTCCGGTTTCCCATTCCCATTTGCCGGAAAGCACGCTGATGGACAAGCCGCCGCTGTACCCAAGGGCGTATTGTTTGCCGCTGATCAGCTCCCGGTTGGCCATAAAGGGCGGCGTGATCACCCGGATGTACTCCGGACCACCGAACATCGCAACGCGCAGGATCCGTTTTTTACCCGGTTTGAAATCCGGTTGTACCAGGCCGGGACCGGCTTGGCCGGCGCTTTCAACCGACGCGGGTTCGCGGAAAGGAACCGCCTGGGCAGCAGGGACGGAAGCGGAACGAACCAGGCCTGGATCCAGTAATTTTTCGCCAGGCTGGAACGGTTCAACAGATTGTTGTTGCAGCGCCGTCGTTTCCAATGCATTGGCCAGCGGCGCCAACGGAGAAGCTGCGGGCTTGGCAGCCTGTTGACCCGCAGTCGGTGCACTGCCCTTAGGCGCACTTGCCGGCAAAGGGAATTCAGCTGGCGCCCCCTGAATGTTCGAAGGGTAACCTAAGTCCTCAGCTGCCGGATTGGATGCGTCTACGGGTAAGTTTTGATTGTGCAGTATTGCGGGCGCGGTCTGTTCAAGTGCAGCCTGCGGAGTCGCCGTTGCAGAGGCTTTCTGAACCGGACCGGGTTTATACGGGTAGAGCGTCTGGCCGCCGAACCAGATCAGCAGCAGGAGCAGCAGGGCTTCCATGGCCTTATAGCTGTAAATGCGCTGAACCATGGTTTCTTCCGCCTGCAGGCGTTGAGCCAGTTGTTTCCAGTGTTCGGGTTGAAAAGGCGCGTGGTAGGCATGCAATTTGGAAAAAACGATCTCGTCGAGCACAGAGGGGTCGGGAGCAGCCGGCGATCCGAGTTCGGCATCGGCTATTTTATGCTCCAGAAGGTCCCAACTGTCGCCGATAGGCGGCGGGATGGGCGCGTTCAGCTTTTCCCTCAGGATCCGGTCAAAATCGTTTTCATTCTTCTTCTTCATGTCCGTCATATCTGCCTGCCAGTAAGGCTCTGAGTTTGAACCTGGCTTTGACCAAATTGCTTCGCGAGGTGCTCTCCGTGATGTTCATCATTCCGGCGATTTCCCGGTGGGAATAACCTTCAATGACGTACAGGTTGAACACCGTTCTGTAAGCGGGCGTAAGTTGCTGAATAGCTTCGAGGATCTCCTTTTCGGAACATTGGCTGATGGCGTCTGCATCCTGCGTGCTGAGATCGAAGGCCTGTTCGATGTCTTCGGTCCGGCGCCGGATGTTCTTCCGGTAATAATCGATGGCCGTATTGACCATGATCCTGCGGATCCAGGCGTTGAGGGAGGTACCGGCGTTGTATTTGCCGATGTGGTTGAAGACTTTGATAAATCCTTCGTGCAGGATATCCAGCGCTTCATCCTGGTTATTGGCAAATCGCAGGCATACACCCATCATGGCGCTGTAGTATTCTTCATACAGTGCCTTTTGTGCCCAACGCTCTCGCCTCACACAGGCTTGGATCAGGTTGTTTTCCTCGTGGTTTAAGTGCAAAGCAATCTCCATGAAAACAATTGACTGGACCGCTTTTGCCCGGTTTACCGGTTCCCAAATCACTGGAAACGAGCATTTTTCGGTACGGAACGGCCCCCTGAACGCGCTAATATACGCCTTTAACCTGAATGCACCAACCCTCCTATTCGCAATTTACGCTGAAATGACAACGCCCGGACGAACCGTTATGCTGCCAGCAGAAACCTGATTTTTTACAAAACTTGTCCAATTCTTGAATCCCGGAAACCCGTAAGGCGATATCCGGTGTTATAAATGCTACATTTTGCATCAAACCCTTTTACATTTTGCTTCATACTCAAACCAAACAACAACAAACCCGCCTACGCCGAGGCTATGGCCACCGGGCGACGAAGCCTATGGCGAAGTTGCTGGGCGGAGCAACCATAAACAATCATAAACAATAAACAATAAACAACAATAAACAACAACAAACAACAATAATCCATGCACAACGAATACCTCCCCTTCTTCCGCCAGTACCTCCGGCAAATGTACAACGACATCGAAGCCTACAAGGACGAATCAAAGATCTGGATACATCCGGCCGGCATCAGCAATTCAGCAGGCAACCTCTGTTACCACCTGGTAGGCAACCTCAACCATTTTATCGGCCAGGGACTGGGCCATACCGGCTACGTGCGCAACCGCGAAGAGGAATTCGGCATCAGGGACGTCCCTAAAACCCGGCTGCTGGAAATGATCACGGACACGGAAAGTATGCTTGAAAATGTGCTCCCCCAGATTGCGGATTTCACTGCGCCCTACCCTTCCGGGTATTTTCCTGAGGACAATTCCATCCAGTTTGTCATCAATCGGTTGGCGGCGCATTTAGGCTACCATGTGGGCCAGGTGAACTACCACCGGCGATTGCTGGATGCGTGAGGTGATAATTTAGAGCTTGTTTGGACTTTAGTAACTGGTCTGCAAATGTCACTTTTCCGCTTATGCTGCGTTACAGAACCGGGCTTCATAGCTTAGGCTATGATCCCGAACCTGTGCCTTGCCTAAGCGAAAAATTGACGATTTTCGACATAGCGACCAAAATCCAAACAAGCTCTTACAAATAGTCAAAAATTATCCTTCCTTAAGCTATATTTTCAAGACATTGAAATGAACACTACAGTTAATTTTCAGCTCTTTACGGAATTTTGAAATAAAAATTGGCACTCAAATTAAAATCAGATAAGAAATAGCCATTCAGCCAGAGGGGATATAATCCATCGCTTACAAAGGACAACACCTTAGGGCTACCATTTTTAGGATTAAAAGTAATTTCTCCGGAATTGGAAAATCCGCCGGGGTAATGCCCGCCACCAGAGTTTATATTGGTCTGATGGCAATATTCATATTGGAAACTCCCAGTTTCAGACCCTAAAATTGTGTCCCTGACGGTCCCGGCTTCCGTATCATTTACAAGCAAAAAATAATCCATTTTGTACCTGAGGGAATCTCTTATATCCAGGTAAAAATAGGAACAAATCGTATCCAGGCAATCTTTTTGGGGATCCGTCCATGTGGATTTTCCACGCCCCCACCATATCAAACTGAGTTCCCATTGGTTATGAAGTTGATCTAACCGAGTCAAGCCGCAGGTTATATCACTGGCTTTCTCTTTCTTGCATCCAGCAAAAAGGATAGTAAAAATAAATAACCCGAAAAGGAAGTTTATGGACATTGTGGAATCATGATTTACTGTTTAAAATACCATCTCACCCCGAAATTGAACCAATTCGGATGGTTTCGAAGTTTATCTATTGGGTAAGGGTCAAGGCCAAATATCAGAATTTCATAGGCGCTAGTAATTCCGTATTCATAACCTGCTAAGAGATGAAAAGGACCTAATAAGCGAATATCCGCACAGGCCGACATACCAAATCCGTGTTTCGGTAGTTTTTCTTTTAAAATGCCGAACCCTGGAGGCTGTCCATCATTTTTATAAAATCCTAAAATATATTGATACCATAGCATAAAATCCAAAGATACAGGTCCCCAATCTACTCCAGGGCCTACCTTTATTTGAGCCGAATAAAAATTGAGCGTTTCAGCTCCTGTCTCTGCATAGGTTCGAAAATAATTGAAATAACAGCTCCCCCCTAACCATGTTTTTTGGAATTGTTTGGAGCAAAGTTTAATACCTCCTCCTAATCTGTAACCGGTTAATGGATCAAAGTTCCTACGGTCATATTTATTATATTTATTATGCCAACTATACATTGTTGCTGCAGATTCAAAATAATATTGCAGATTTGGCAAAGTAATAGAATCCTTATATCAAATCCATAAAAAATTCTGAAAACCGATTCCATGAAATAGACTCCCAAACATTATCTAAAAGTTGATCTTTTGGTATTTCATTGCATTCTAAAGGATGAAATGGGTTTTGAACGTCGTAACATGGGCTTGCATTACCCAATTCAAGTTCATAGTATCTATAATAAGAATGCGTCACAACCCCATTTACGGACCAAATCATTTTATACGGAGTCCATTCAAAAGTGTACGTATTAAAGTTGTTACTGAAACCCGAAGGTAAACCTGAATCTACATTCAAGGAAGCATGAGGTTCAACCGGGCAATCTCCTGGCGGCGCTTCCCTAATCAATTGGTATTGGGGCTTATGGAAATGGCATGGTCGAATACTCCATTGATGTACAGTGTGTTGGATTTCCTCACAATCTGGAATACACATTTCAAACTGATCAACTTCTCCTGCCCAACCGTAGAACCAAAAAGCAGCTATTGGTTCCGAATCGCTTGCTGGATAAGGAAGCTTTGCGCGAATACTGTATTTTCCATAATGAAGACAACCGGATTGAGAAGAACTATTGAAATTCTTATTATTTGAAACAATTACCCCTCCTCCAAAACGACGTGTTTGAGTAACTTGTTGACCGGATTTATTGATCCAAGTCTTTTGGCGTCGGGCAGGATCAATAGGTTCAATAAGTAACTTGAGTACACCGTTCTCAACCTTCACGAAATCTGGGTAAGCCCAAGTCGTCCAAGTGTCCTTACCAATTACATCATATGGAGGATCATCATTATAGCCTTTTAGCCAAACATTTGGGTCCAAATCGTCCCCTAAAAAATCATCAAAAAAAACTGTTTTGTATTCACCGTCATCACAGGAGGAAGAAAGTCTGCTTATTTTTAACATTCCTGTCTCTAATGGAGCTTCATAATTGTACCGGTGCCTTTCATGGCCATCAACTAATCCGTCATAAATGTCTTGTTCGAGAGGAATCTGGAAGTCTTCAAAGCAAGTATAAAAACCATTCGGACAATTGAATTCGCAGTTCTGCGTGACAGTCACCTGAGAAAATCCTGATTTAATAAGTGCAAGGGAGACTAGAAACAGACAAATTAATTTCAGTTTGGAAGGGGGGGGTAATCGGCTTTTTCATATCAGATTTAATTTCTTCAAAGATATAAATATTTATATTAATTTTGAAAATTAGAATTTTATTTCAAAGGTAAAATCATACTACTGGACATTTTTTTACGTGAAGCGGATTGAAAAGCCCGGAGGGATTTTTAAGCCTATCTGATAATCCGGCCCGTTTTTGAAAATGTCCAGTAGTGTGGGGTAAAATACCACCTCCCCCCAAAATGCACCGAGGTCAGGTAGTAGTGAATGACGCCTTTTTAAGGGTGCAGGCCAATGGTAGATTCCCGGTACACCGTATTCGCACAATATTCGTAGCCAGCCGAAAGCCGGAGCGTTTTTGTCATGCGAAAATCAAGGCCGATGCCGGGCCCGACCCAATGCCTGCCCAATTTGTTCTTCGATACGCCGATGTCGGGCGGTTGGGAACTTTTTTTATCAAAACCGAATACCCATTGATACCATAAAAGGAATTCAATGGAAAAAGAGTAACTGTTTCGTTTCACCAGGGATAAAGTTAAGGAAGTTCATACCTTCTATACCTCAAATATACACATGAACAATACCCGACAGGCAGCCCCCTGTCCGATTTTTTTTAACTTCGCAGCAAATAACGGCCCGGCGCCGCTGACAACCTGCCGGCCGGCAGGCGGGCTGTCCACTGATTCCTGACAACTGATTTCTGAATTTCTAATCTCAAAATACAATTTATGAGACTCGCGATCTTTTTATTTATTTGTACCCTTTTTACCTCAATCAACCCGTTGAAGGCCCAGGATAACCTTTGTGAAAACGGTTATATGCCGTTCCAGGAGGGGATTTCCTACGAACTCACCACCTTCGACAAAAAGGACAAGGTCTCCTCCGTGAACAAGAGCAAAATCGAAGCGCTGGAGTCGATCGACGGGGGATTCAAGGCTACTGTGGCCATTGAGGTGATCAGCGACAAAGGGAAAGAGCTGCACAAGGGCAGCTACGCCATGGAATGCCGCGACGGCGTCATTTATATGGACTTGAACTCCCTGATGGACCCGCGCAGCATGGGCGGCCTGTCGAATATGGAAATGGAAATGAGCGGCGACGCCCTGGAATTGCCCGCCGATATGGAGCCCGGCCAATCCCTGCCGGACGGCCATATCGAAATGAAAGCCAAATCCGGCGGCATGAGCCTGATGACCTTTACCATGAACGTCACCGATCGCAAAGTGGAAGCCGCAGAATCCATCACAACGCCTGCCGGCACCTTCGAGTGCGTGCGCGTCTCCCAGAATATGGAAATGAAAGCCATCATCAAGCGCAGGTTCAAAACGGTGACCTGGTACGCCAAAGGCGTCGGCGCCGTCCTTACGGAGAACTACGACGATAAAGGGAAAAAGGAAAGTTACACGCAATTGACGAAATTCGCCCGGTAGGGGCGCCCCTTGTGGTCGCCCCCTTGCAAATGGCGCCCCGGCGCCATTTGCAAGGATCCCCCGCCGACCACAAGGGTTAGCGGCCAAATGGCCGACCACAAGGGTTGTCGGCCATTTGACCAACCACAAGGGTTGGCGGCCATTTGGTCAACCACAAGGGTTGGCGGCCATTTGGTCAACCACAAGGGTTGGCGGCCATTTGGTCAACCACAAGGGTTGACGGCCATTTGGCCGACCACAAGGGTTGGCGGCCATTTGGCCGACCACAAGGGTTGGCGGCCATTTGGCCGACCACAAGGGTTGACGGCCATTTGGCCGACCACAAGGGTTGACGGCCATTTGGCCGACCACAAGGGTTGGCGGCCATTTGGTCAACCACAAGGGTTGACCCTACTGGGTGATCTTGAACGTTGTGCGCCGGTTCAGCTGGTGTTCTTCCTCTGTACAGCGGGCGCATAAACAATCTGCTTCCGGGACGCTTTCGCCGTACCCCCGGGCGCTCAATCTCGAGGCATCGATTCCCTTGGTGATCAGGTAATCCACTGCGGATTGCGCTCGTTTTTGCGACAGGTCCTCGTTGTATTTGGTGGTGCCCCGGCAGTCCGTATGCGAGGCCAGTTCGATCCGGATCTCCGGGTTGAGCTCCAGGTTGCGCGCCAGCTCGTCGAGGGTGGGTTTGGCGTCTTCCCGGATATTCCACTGGTCGTAATCGTAATAGATATTTTCCAGGCGGATCTCGCGGTTGAGGAATATCTTGTTGAGCACGATCTCCACTTCGAAATGCAGCTCCGGATTATCCGGATCCCTGCCGATGCCTTTGGTGGAAAATTTGGCGGTATTGGCCAGATACCCCGGGTGGTTGGCCAGAAAATCATAGTCCGTATTCTCGTTCAGGTCCAGGGTAAACATCCCGTCTTCGCCTACCTGCACGGTGCGCTTTTCCTTGCCGATGGTAATCTCAACGTTTGATGCCGGCAGCGGTTTCCGGCCGAGTACCTTGCTGTTGGGGTTGGACGGGTCCTGGTAGATCTTTTCCAGCACATAGCCGTCCAGGACCATTTTGTAAACCACATCAACCGGTTTGGGTGGCACGGGTTCGGGCGGCAGCACGCGTTTTTCAAAGCGGTAAATATCGTCATTGCCGATGCCTTCATTCCGGGTGGAGGTAAAGTATCCCTGCTGAAGCGCCCCCTTGGGCAGCGGATTTACATGGTCCACGATGAATCCGAAGTCGTCGCCGCCTGAATTGATGGGTGGTTTGAGGTTGAATACCGGGGCCCAGGCGCCGTTTCTCATTTTGTAGGTGCGGAAAATATCGAGTCCGCCCATACCGGTATGCCAGTCGGATGAGAAATACAGGGTATCCGCGTCGATGAACGGGAATTTCTCATTGCCCAGGGTGTTGATGCTGCGGCTCATCAGTTCGGGTTCGCCCCATTCGCCGTTGGCCAACCGGTGCGCCACCCAGATATCCCAGCCGCCCCATCCGTCGGGGTGATCGCAGGAGAAGTACAGGTCCTGCCCGTCGGCCGACAGGCTGGGAGAACTGTAGTTGATGCCTTCCCGGACAAAATCCAGGGTTCGGGGCACGCTCCAGCCGTCTTCCAGCCGTTCGCTGACCATGAGCTTGCAATAGGCGTCTTCGTTCTTGGGGCCGATGCAGCGCGTAAAGAACATTTCGCCATACTCCTGGCTGAACGCAGCGGTACCTTCATTGTCGTCGGTGTTGAGGCGCGCATCGAAAGGGGTTACTGTATTGGAACCCAGATCGACCGTATACAGGTCCGAAAAAGCATTGCCCGTCCAGGCGTAGGTATCCGCATCCTTTCCGGCCTTCCGGTCGGACGTGAAGACCAGCTGGCGGTCGCGGTACAACACAGGGGAGTACTCCGCATAACCGGTATTGAAATCCGTGAGAGCTGCTTCGTATTCCACCCGCTTGATCCCTTTCCAGCCGATAGCCGTTTCGCAGGACAGGATCTCCCGGCGGTATTCGTACGGGCTTCCGATCTCGATGCCCAGGTCTTTGAACGCCTGCATCGCCTCCTTGTAGCGCTCGGCTTTCTTCAGGGCGTAAGCGTATTCCTTCAGGGCGTCCACACCTGCCTGGTTGTCATAAGCCGTTTTGTACCATTCAATGGACTCGTCGCTCTTATTGATGTTTTTATAGGACTCGCCCAGCAGCATGGCCAGTTTTCCGCGTTCCACCCTGCTTTTGCTTTTGCGATATTCCTTTTGCAGCATATCCACGGCGACGGAGTACTGCTTGCGGTCGGCCGCCATCGTACCGTCCTGGATCTTCTGGGTGTACGTGCAGGCGCCCACTGCCAGGAGCAGGGCCAGAGAAGCGAAAAGGATCGGGTATTTTCTCATACGGATCGAGCTTTGACTGAGTTTGAAAATTGGGGGGTATTTTGGTTTATGGTTGTTTATGGTTGTTTATGGTTGCTCCGCCCGCCATAGCCTCGGCGTAGGCGGGTTTATGGTTGCTCCGCCCAGCAACTTCGCCATAGGCTTCGTCGCCCGGTGGCCATAGCCTCGGCGTAGGCGGGTTTTTGGTTGCTCCGCCCAGCAACTTCGCCATAGGCTTCGTCGCCCGGTGGCCATAGCCTCGGCGTAGGCGGGTTTGTGGTTGCTCCGCCCGCCGGAACTTAAAGGCGGGACCGGGTTAACGGATTATCTAATTAAGACGCCGGATCGGGTGAGATTGTTGTTATATTAGTTGTAAGTCCGTCATTCACAAGTCGTAAATCCATTTTAAAGCCCACTGACCACTGACCCCCTCCTCCGCTGAAGCTACGGCGGGCGGAGACTGACAACTGACAACTGACAACTGACCACTGACCACTGACCACAGTTCACTGACCACTGTTCTTAACACTCTTCCGCATATCCTCAAAAAATTCTTTGAAATTATTGAACTCTTTCCGGTAGCTGAGGCCCGCCCCGATCTGGAGCCGCCGGCCGCCGGCGATATCGGGTTGCAGGCGCTGGTAGATTCGGACTTTCAGGGTGCGCGGTTCGTTGAGGGCGTATTCCAGCACCAGGTCATTGCCCAGGAAGGCCCCGCTGGCCAGGGTGTTGTTGACGACGTTGCCCCCGACCTGTACGGTGAGGCGGTCATTGAACAGGTTCTGGGTGATGCTCACCTCGAATTCGTTGCCGGTCGACAGGTTTTGATCGCCGAGGTTGATGTTCCGGTTGTAGCTGTACACAATGTCCAGGTCGGTACCGGACAGGACCTTGCCCTCGCCGATCACATCCTGGAACAATTGGGTCAGCAACAGGGATAACTGGTTGGACAGGAATTCGCTGACCGTATTGTAGAAAATATCCTCGCCGCGGAAGGAAAGGTCGGAGGGCAGGAATTGGCCCACCACGATCAGGCCGAACACCTGCCGGTTCATTTCATTGGGGTCCTGTTTGAGGAGTCGGAGTTTGTTTTCGGCGTAGGTCTGCAACTGGCCGCGCAGATCGGGAAAACCCAGGTCGAAGGTGATGATGGGTTTGAGCAGATCGCCCTGCAACCGGAGGGTAAGCGCCACTTCCGTCTGTTTGCTCGCTTGTTGCCGGACATCCTCTCCGGCGCTGAGCAGGTATTCCTGTATGAAGCCCGCCAGGGAGGTGCGCAGGTCTTTGTATTCGGCTTCCAACTGGATCTGCGCCCCGAACGGATCGCCGCTCCAACGGATCTGTCCGCCGCGTTTTATCCGGAAATCCTTGTTCACCACATTGTAAAGGGTAAACAGATAGTTACCTTCCTCGATGGTATAGTCGCCGTACATCTGAAAGTCGGCCCCCCTCGGGGTAATGATCCGGATATCGCCCCGGCCTGAACCTTTGATGACATCACCGGTCTGTTCGTTGAATACGATCTGCATCTGGGCTTCTTCCAGGACGGTCAACTCCATTTCCAGGCTGATGCCGGTGATCTTTTCGCGGGCATTGTTGTCACTTTTCTTTTCTTCTTTTTTGAGGAAACGGAAATTGCGCTTGGAGTCCGAACTCCGGTTGCTGACCGGGATGACGAGCTGGGTGCTGTCTCCGACGGTGGCATTCACATAAATATCCATCAGGTCGAACGGGCCGCTGAAGGTAATGAAGCCGCTGCCCAGCGCATGGCCGTAAAACAGTTCGTTGTCGCCCTTTTTGGTGTCCAGCCCCAGGAAACGGGAGGTGCGCAACCGGGCGGATACGCCGAGGTCCTGCAAATGGTTGTGGGAAAACCCGCCGTAAAGGACCGCCGAATGGCCGTAACGGTCGCGGAGGATGGTTCCGGTGGCGTCGAACATGAAGTTATTGGCCAGGATGACGCCGTTCTTGAAGGAATACCGGGTCTTGAGGTAGTCAACGGTGAAAGCGCCGTTGCGGGGCAATATTTTGCCGGTGACATCGGGCCGGGAGAACTGCCCGGAGAAGTTGAGATCCGCATTGAACAGCCCCTGGATATCCGTAATGGCATCCCCGGTCCAGAACCGCGCAATATCCAGCGGATAACTGGATACATCCACCGTCAGGTTGAAGTAGTTCTTCTTCAGGTCCGACGGCAAAAACTTTTCTTTTTCGGTCGGTTGCCGCAGGTCGTCAATATTGTACACGCCTTTCGCCGTCAGCTGCATGGTATCCTTGGTGATCGCCAGGTAATATTCTACCTTGCTCTTCAGGTCGGGTACGTCGGCGGATAGCTCCAATACCCCGAAATCCTCCTGATTGATGAGGAAGGTATCTGACCTCAGCCTGGCCTCGATCCCTTGCAGGTCGAAGACATTTTCGATCGTGACCAGGGTATTGAACCGGCCGTCGAAATTCAGGGGTTCGTATTCCCAGATGTCGTTGATGACCTCGAAGTCGAAGTTCCTCAGGTCCAGCAAAGCGCCGCGGCTGCCTTGTTTGGACAACCGGATCTCGCGTCCGCCGCTTTCCAGCTTGAAATTGCGGGTATCGAAATAGTCCTTGCCGAAGGAAACGTAGTTGTTCGCGTCGATATACCAGGGTTCGTTCAGCAATTTGAGTTCGGATTGCTTGAACCGCACCTCGTAGTTGAGGCTGTCTTTCAGATAGAAAAATCCGTCGAACTGCAGGTTGTCCACCGGGGTGTTGTTCTCCGTTTTTCTCCGCTGGGACAGGCCGAACTCTATCGTATCGCGCTGCACCAGGGCGTCCAGGTTAATGGTGGAAAGCAGGTAATTGTTATTGACCAGCGTAGAGTCGACCACCAGGTAGAAATTGGCATCGCCATCGTCAATGCCCACCCTGGCGGCCAGGTCAGCCAGCGCCACATTGCCAAACCTGAACTTGGGCAGGTCCAGGTCCACCAGGGCGCTTCCCGTATCTCCGTAGTAATAGCCTTTCACCTCAAGGCCGTCCAGCTTGCCCAGCTTTGGGTCCACAATCCAGTTCAATCCCTTGGAATCCAATACATTGGCCTCGAAGGTAAAATGGCGGGCAGCATCTTCCGGCGTTCCGGGTTTGATGCCGAACCGTTCGGCGTATTCCGGATAATTGACCGCCAGGATATTGGCAAAGGCATTGGGGATCCGGGTCAGATCGAACTGCCCTTCCACGTAGGCTTCCCCCATATCCGATCGCAGTGAGAACCGGTGAGTGTTCCGGGGCATGAGCGAGTCCTCCGCCGTGATATAGGCGATATGGTAATCATCGACGCCGTTGTGGGTCAGGGTAATGCCGGTTGCATTCCCCCGGCCTTCAACCGTGTTATTCCGCGACCGGAGATTCAGGTCCAGTTTGCCGGACAAGATGATATCGCTCTTCGAAAGGTTGAGCTTGAGCAGATCCAGCTTGTTCACGTCGGCCTTGAAGTCGAATACAGGAATGGAATCCGAATAATTGATCTTACCGTTGAAGGCGAAATCGATATTGTCGTCCTTGATGAGGAAATCCCCGTTAAAGGCGTTTTTACTGAGTTTCCCGGAAATGGTGGCGCTTTGATAGTTGTAATCCTTGAAGGCAAAGCTGTTGATGCTGGCGGAGAGGTCGGCGCTGGCAGACTCGGGGGTCAGCCCGACCCCGTTGTTGACCTTGGAAGTGAAATTGACGATGCCGAAATCCGGGTTCCCGGTCCAGGCGCCCAAATCAAAACCGGACAGCGACAGGTTACCGGAATATTCGGTTTTTTCCCGGTTGTCATGGAGCACCATCTGCATGTCCATTTTCGCGCGGCCGATATCGGTTTTGAGGTCGCCGAAAGCAACGAAGCTGGTAAAGAAGCCGTCGAAACGGCCGCTGAAGTCGAGCCGCCCCAGCCGGTCGAAGTTTTCGGGCGGATTGAAATTGGGGATCAGCTGGCGCAGGGTTTTCATCCGGGTCACCAGGCGTTCGAGGCCGAGGTTGAGCGACTGGCTCTGGGAAACAGCCAGATCGCGGGAACCGAAACTGCCTTTGATGAGGGTGCCGTCCGACAGGACGATCTGGAGGTCGTTGCCCCGGAGGTTGTTGACCTGTCCGCTTACCCTGCCGTCAATTTGGACGACCTCGTCCTTGTTATTCTGAAAGAAGGTATTGGTCTTTAATCCGGGTGCGAAGGTCATGATGTCCCGGACCGCCACCGAGGCATCGTACATGCGCCCATCCATCCTGACATCGTCCTCAAAGTTCTCGAAAGCCTGGTAACCTTTGCCGGGATAGCGGAAGTATAAGGTGTCCCCGATCTGGCTGTAGGGCGTAATGATCTTCATGTCGGCGAGCATCACGCTGTCGGCGGAGACCAGCGCTTTTTGAGCCGACAGCTCGTTGAGCACAAAACCGCTGGATTCGGTCAGGGAGATGCCGTTGACGCGGCCCCGGAATATTTCCTTTGAATAGGAGAAACTGTCAATGTCGATATTGATATTCCCCACCTCCATATGCCGGTAATCCAGCTCATCGGCCGGTGAAAGCTTGATCGGTTCCCGGGCGTAATTGTGCAGGGAAAAATGCCCGTCATCCAGCGTAAAGTGCCGGATATAAGCCGTTAACCCCGTAGAATCCGACGGCGCTTCGGGTTCTTCCGGCTCTTCCAGGTCGGGCAGGGTGCCGATCCAGCCGGACACGTTGATGCTTGGGCCCGAGAGCTCCACCGATTCCACATCCAACACCTGATCGGGCAGGTTCATGCTGTTGATGGCGACAGAGCCCTGTTTCAGGAATATGGAAAGGCCGTTGCCCCTGGCCCGGTCCTCTTTTTCGAAGCGGATATTTTCCAGTTCCAGCTGTCGGAGATTCAGGTTGAAGCCGCCTTTTTTACGGACTGTGGCCGTGGTATCTTTGGGAAAAAGCCGGTCGAGTACATAATCCAGATTGGTCTGGTCCTCGTTGGGATACCGCCGAAGGTGCAGAACGGCGTCCTTCAAGCCCAGCGCCTCGATTTCCAGCCCGCGTTTGAACCAGACAACAGGGTTGAGGTTGATATTGGCCGTCAGTTCGCCGGAATACAGCAGCGTATCGCAGTTGAGGTCTTCAACATAAAGCCCTTCCAGGATGAGGTCGTCGAGAAAGGCGATATACAGATAGTCGGCCCGGACGGATGCGCCGAGTTTCTCGCTGATGGCGGCTGCGGCTTTGCGGGCCGCCCAGTTTTGCACCGCCGGGAATTGGAACAGGATGAAGACCAACAAAAAAAGCGCACCCACCCCGGCACAGACCCGCTTGGTCCATGTCCAGATCACCTGGCCCCACTTCCGCTTCGGCGCGGAAGGCTCAGCCGCTGGTACGGGATCTTTCTTGTCGGCGGTTTCTTCCATCCGATTCAGTTACAAAGGTAGAATACGCCGTTATATAACAAAAATTCTACCCGGTTAGTGATTAAACGGCCAGGTTTAACCTGGGTTTAACGACTTTCTACAAATTGGAGCGCTCGTTCTTCCGACCAATAGACCCCGTCCGGCATATTGGACACAAAGCCCGTATGCCCGCCCCATTGAGGCGTTTCCAGGTACAGGTTCGGTTGTTTTTCCGCCAGCGCATAAGGATAACACTTTGCGGACAGGAAAGTGTCGTCCATGGCATTCACCAGCAAGGTAGGAATGCGGATAGCCGGCAGGATAGGCAGCGAGCTGCACCTGGTCCAGTAGTCCTCCGCATTCTTGAAACCGTGAAGGGGTGCGGTGTAGCGGTTGTCAAAACTCTGAAAATCGGATGGCTTTTTGCCCTCGGCCCGGACGACTTCCGGGAACTGGCGGGCTTTGATCTCCATTTTCTGGTTCAGGGACTTCATGAACCGGTTGAGATAAGGGTAGTTGAACCATTTTTCGATTTCCTGATTGGCGCTGGAAATATGGCAGGGCACGGAAAAGGCCACTGCCGCCTTTATTTCATCCGGGGTTTCATCGGGCCTTTCTCCGAGATACCGGAGGACGACATTGCCGCCCAGGCTGAACCCCGCAAGCGCTACGGCCCGGTAACCGCCTGAAGCCAACACATGCCGGACCACCCATTCCAGATCGGAGGTGGCCCCCATATGGTAGGAGTACGGTTTGCGGTTGGGTTCGCCGCTGCAGCTCCTGAAGTTCATGCCGACCCCATCCCAGCCGGCCCGGTTAAACCGGCGGATGATGCCCCGGATATAGGGCCGGGTCGCTCCGCCTTCCAGGCCGTGAAGCGCGATCAGCACTTTGTCGCAGCCGGCCCTGGACCAGTCCAGGTCGATAAAGTCGCCGTCGGGGGTAGCCAGCCGCTCCCGCTCATAATCCACGCCCTCAACCTTCCGGAACAAGGCGGGGTAAATGGTGTTGAGGTGAGCGTTCCGAAAAATCCTCGGCGGCTTGTATGTGCTGTTTTCGATAAGCGGCATAGCGCGCAATATTCGCTGTCCTTCGGACTGTTTGTGAATTTATTTGATTCCTGGTTAGGTTTAAGTTGTAAGTTGTAAGTTGTAAGTTGTAAGTTGTAAGTCGTAAGTCGTAAGTCGTAAGTCGTAAGTTGTAAGTTGTAAGTGACCTGGACCGGGACTTACGACTTACCGCTTACGACTGGCTTAATATAGCCGCCGCACCTTCTTCTGCGTCAACCCTTCGATGACCTCAAAAACCGTTTGGGGCTTGTGAGGGCGCCAGTTCAGGTCGTTGTACAATTCGCCGAAGTGGACGTACGGCCGGAGCCTGGAATCGCGCATTTCCTCTTCTACGTGCTTCAGGGTGTTCAGAAAGCTGATCCAGCCGTCATTTTCGGCGACATCCTCGTACCATTCCTCATAGTAACTATCGTCCGAGCCGTGAAAGTTCAGGACATTTTCACAAATGAGGATATATTTGTAAATGCCCGTTTCCACCATGGGATCGATCACTTCCCTTTTCAGGAATTTGATGTCGTTGTGCAGGCAATCGTTCCATTCTCCGATCAGTTCGATGATGGCGAAACCTTCGTCATAATCCGCGAAAAGGACCTTCAGGTACAGGGTTGAAGAACCGAATTCGTCCCATTGCGGGTGGATAAAGTAATTATAAACCCTGTTTTTGAACCGGAACTCATCGTATTTTCTCCGGTAAAACGGGGACTGTTTGTCTTCTGAGGCGACATACTCGTCGCGCCAGTGGTAATGCGGTTCAATGTCGTGCATTTCAACCTCAATTTCTCGTAAAACGGCGGGGCGGACCGGATTGTTTTAACCGCATGCGGTTTACCTCCCCATACAAATGGATTCAGCCGAATGAAACAACCCGCTTTAAGGGCCGACACATCCGTGATCCTCCGGGTTCCCATCATCCCCCCGGCTTAAGCCCCATGAAAACCATGGCCAGGCCGATGATCAAACCCAAAATCAAGGAAGCGACCATAAAAAAGATAAACCCCAGCAACTGGGCGGTGACGGCTCGCAGCACGGTTCCCGGGTAGGAGTATCCGAATATGGGTTTCAGCGCGTAGGCGTAATAGGCAATGGATACGCCCATTGAGCTGATGATGATCCAGTTGTACTTCAAATGGAACACAAAAAAACCGGCCATCTGGATCACCAGCGATATCAATTGCAATTCGCCGTAAAGAAAGGAGAAGACAATGATGAATTCGGCCAGGTTGAACCGTCTGGACCGAAAGATCAATCTGGCGCCAAGCGTAAAGAACGGGATGATCAGCAAGGACATGATGTTGAAATACTTCCGGATGAAGGTCATGGTGCCTTGCTGAAACGCCTGCTGCTGGGCCGTCTGATTGAGCTGCATCAGTTCATTCATGTTCTCCATCTGGTAATCAAAGAGCCCGAGACCGATGATAAAGACGGAAGCGATACCGGTCATGATGAACAGAAAGCGGAAAGGATCGTAATAGGGCCGCGTGCGTTGTGCAAGGTAGTCCTCTATCACTACCCAGGGCCGCACCAGCAGCATCCAGAAGGTATGCCAGAACCCTCTTTCTATGTTGGTGATCATGCCGATGAGCTGGCTGAACAGCATGCGCAGGGTAAACCGGCCCGGCAATACTTTCTGGCCGCAACTCGGACAAAATGCGCCGTCGAAAGGGGTATTGCAGGTTTTGCAATTGACGGAACCGGCAATGGCCTGTCCGCCGCTTTCGAGGATCGGCGGGGAATTGCTTGTCATAATAAGGCGATTATTATCATACTGATGATCATGGCTATAGCCGCCATCAGGGCATTGCTTGCAATGTACAGCGCCAAAGACCGCCAAACCACCCCGAGGACCGAATAGCTCCCGAGTTTCCTGAAGGCATAGCCGTAATAAACAAAATTGGACAAAGTGGAGAAACCGGAATAAATCAGGACGAATACCGGCGAAATGAAGATAACCGGCAGGGCGATCAGGTTGATCAGCGTCACTTGCCCGAACAGAAACCCGTTGATCGCGAGGTGTTCGGCATAATTGTACTTCAGCCGGCGAAAAATCCACTGGCCGGCCAGCGCCAGAAACGGTATGATGAGAAAAGGAACAATATTCAGAAATCGTTTGACCCAGGCCATGACCTCGGCCGTATCGGCCCCCTTCCCCGTCTGCTGTATTTTCAAAGCGCCGATCTTCACCATTTCATCGCTTTGGAATTCCAGCAAATTGAAGCTCAGGGTGATCAGGGCCGATATGCTCGACCACAGAAACAGGTACCTGAACGGGTCGACATACCGGATGGTGCTCCCCCCGAGAAAATCGCGGATCACCTGGTCCGGGCGGGTAAACAGCCGCACCATGGTATGCCAGAAACCTTTTTCCAGGTTGGTGATCGTGGTGAAAAGGTTTACAAACAGGCTGCGGACCGTAATCCTTCCCGCGATCACTTTCTGGCCGCAGGCCGGACAAAACCGGCCGTCAAAACCCTGACTGCAATTTTTACATTCCATTCTCCCGCTTTGAGGCCCGAAAATACGACCTTTGGACCAAAACACCGATTTCCTTGAAGAGGATTTGCGTTACCGGCCCTGAATCCAGCGGAAAATCCACGCTGACTTCCGCCCTCGCCCGGCACTTCGGCACCTTTTACGTTCCGGAGGCCGCACGCGATTTTCTGGCGCAATTGGGCCGCCCTTACCGCGAGGCGGACCTGCTGGACCTTGCCCGGGAACAACGCCGGCTGGAAATAGCGGCCGGACAGCAATCTGCGCCTGGGTTTTATTTCGCGGATACCGGGCTGGAAGTGATCAAAATCTGGGCCGGATTCCGGTTCAGCCGGGTTCATCCCTGGATCGCGGAGACGCTCCGGCAATTCCCGGCCGACCTGTACCTGCTTTGCGCCCCCGATCTGCCGTGGGCGCCCGACCCGTTGCGCGAAAGCCCGGCCGCAGAAGAGCGGGAAACCTTGTTTCAATTGTACAGTGCCGAACTGACCGGCATGGGCGCGGAGTGGCGCACGGTGGAAGGCCAGGGCGAAGATCGCCTTTTATGCGCCCAAAGTCTCGTAGCGGACTATTTGGGAATGAACTTTTGAGGATTCGGGAAGTTTTCATTTTCAAAACCCCGAATCACATATTTAAACCAAAAAAAAATGTTGATCCGTTCCTTAATCGCAATTGCCGCCGTATTCGGCGCTGTCATGACCGGCTGCGGCCAGAAAAGCCCCAAGGCCGGCGCGGCCGCCGACAGCGATGTTCAGCCCATTGAACAATACATCAAGGGCAAGGGCTACGAAAAATATTCAACGGCAACTTTTGCCGGCGGCTGCTTCTGGTGCATCGAGGCTTCTTTCGAGCGCATCCGCGGTGTGAAGGACGTCATTTCCGGCTACAGCGGCGGGGATGAAAAGTACCCTACCTATGAGCAGGTGGGCAGTTCCGCCACCGGCCACGCCGAATCCGTCCAGATCTATTTCGACCCGAAAGAAGTCAGCTTTGATACCCTGCTGGCGGTTTTCTTCGTAGCCCACGATCCTACCCAGGTCAACCGGCAGGGCCCCGATGTCGGCCCGCAATACCGGTCGGCGATCTTTTACCACGATGCCGCGCAAAAAAGCAAGGCCGAAGCCTTCTTCAAGCAGCAAGCCGGTCACTTCGACCGGCCGATCGCAACCCAGCTAGCTCCATACAAGGAGTTCTGGGTAGCAGAAGGGTATCACCAGGACTACTACGACCACCACCCCGAAAACCCGTATATCCAGCGCATTTCCAAGCCCAAGGTGGCCAAGGTGGAAAAGAGATTCAAGGCTATCCTTAAAAAGTAAGTCCAAAAGCGCTTAATTTGCAGGCAAAAGCTTTCGAAGATGAAGATTGCAGTTCTCTTCGCTGCGGCTATGCTGTCGGTTTTTGCAGCCGGGAGCCAAAGCGGGAACGAACGGCTACAGCAAGCCGCCGATTTTTACCAAAAGGAAGATTATGCCCGGGCGGTTTCCATTTACGAAGACCTGCTTAAAGCGGGCTATGCCTCCGCCGGCCTGCACTACAACCTCGGCAATGCCTATTTCAAAACCGGCGACCTGGGAAAGGCCGTGCTGCACTACGAAAAAGGCCTGAAGCTGGCTCCGGGGGATGAAGACCTGCGGTTCAACCTGAAAATCGCCCAGGGCCGGCAAACCGACCAGATCGACGCATTGCCGCCTTTCTTCCTGCTGCAGTGGTGGATGAGGCTGCGCAACCTGATGCCGGCAAACGCCTGGAGCCTGACCGGCATTCTGGTGCTTTGGGGCTGCGGCGCCGGGCTGACCGTCTGGCAGTTCGGCCGGTCCAGGACCTGGCGCAAACGCGGATTTGCAGCCGCTTTCACCCTTGCCCCGCTCGCGCTGCTTTTTTTTGCTTTGGCCTTCAGCCGACAATCCTTCGAACAACATACCCATCAAGCTATCGTTATCGTAGATAAGACTGAGCTTCGCATTGCTCCCGATCCCGAAAGCAAGGAACTGAGGCCGTTGCACGCCGGGGCCAAATCCTGGCTGGAAGACCGCATCGGGGATTGGTACAAGGTCAAATTGTCAAACGGCGAGGTCGGCTGGCTGCCGGTCGGGGTCGTTGAAGAGATCTGATTTTCATATACAAAAGCCTAGAAATGATGAACGACGGCAGGAAGAGCGCCCGATTGGGGTCCGCTCTGTTTTTTCTTTTGGTTTTCGCCCAGACAAGCCTTTTAGGTCAGCAGGGTTCCGTTGATACGGTGGCCGAACGCATGCTGGTCTACCAGCGGTCCGTCGGGGGGTGGCCGAAGTCGTATTATACCTCCGAACACAAGGAAGTCCGGATCAACTACAACGAACCCCTGACGGAAGGTTCTCCCGCGGAAATTCTCGCCGACTCCCTCCGGACGGACGCGACCTACGACAACAACGCGACCAGCCGTGAGATCAATTACCTCATGGAAGCCTACGGAAAAACAGGCAACCCCGCCTACCTGAAAGCCGTGGAAAAAGGCATCCGCTACATTCTGGAAGGGCAGTACCCCGCCAACGGCGGATGGCCGCAGTTTTACCCCTTGCGAAAAGGGTATTACAGCCATATCACCTACAACGACAATGCCATGGCCAACAGCCTCAATATCCTGTATAATGTAGCCCACAGGAAAAAAGGATTTGAAGCGGTGGATCCCGCCCTGGTTGAACCCGCCCGAAAAGCCGTGGAAAAAGGCATCGAATGCATCCTGAATACCCAGATCATTGTCGATGGCAAACGGACCGTCTGGTGTGCGCAACACGATACCGCCACCCTGGCGCCGGCCAAAGCGCGGGCGTTCGAACTGCCTTCGTTCAGCGGACAGGAATCCGTCGGGCTGGTGCGTTTCCTGATGCGCATCGAACACCCCTCGGAAGAGATCAAAGCCGCCGTCAACGGGGCGGTCGACTGGTTCGAAAAATCAAAGATCGAAGGCTACGAATACGATATCGTCAAGGATGAAAGCCTGCCCCGGGGATTTGATCGCCTGCTGGTCCCCTCCCCCGGCTCGGTCGTATGGGCCCGGTTTTACGACCTGGAAACCAACGAGCCTTTCTTCTGCGGTCGCGACGGGATCAAACGAAAACAGGTATCCGAAATCGAGTACGAACGCCGTGTAGGTTATGCCTGGTACGGGACCTGGCCCCAGAAGTTGCTGGAAAAGGATTATCCGAAGTGGGTGAAGGAATTGAGGAACTGAGGAATTGAGGAATTGAGGAATTGAGGAATTGAGGATACCGTTTGCTCACCAAAAAATAAAAAACAAATGTGCGGTTGGACTCATCGGTTATCCCTTGCGCTGTTGGTTCTGATCGCGTTGTCGGTCCGGTTGCAAGGCCAATGGATGACGGTGGTCGCCGCCGACGGTACCGGCGATTTTGCGACCGTCGCGGAGGCGGTCAGGTCATTGCCGACGGGAGAAGACCGGAAAGTGATCTTCATCAAAAACGGCGTTTATACCGAAAAGATCCGGCTGACCCGCAGCAACGTCACCCTCCGGGGGGAAAGCCGCGAAGGGACCATCCTGCAATTCAATCAGAAAAGCGACGACTTCACCAAAAACCCGGATTCCATCGGCAGGGCGGTGATCAATATCGAGGCCGACGACATCATCATTGAGGGCATGACCATTGTGAATACCAACCCGGAGATCGGCCCGCACGCGTTCACCATCCTGGGGCGCGGCACCCGGACGGTCATACTGAACTGCAACGTCTGGAGCAAAGGCGCGGATACGGTCTCGCTGTGGAATAAGGAAGAAGGCATGTATTACCACGCCGATTGCGATTTCCGGGGATCGGTGGATTTTGTTTGCCCCCGCGGCTGGTGTTTTATCCGGGATTCGAAATTTTATGAGGAACGCCGGTCGGCCGCTATCTGGCATGACGGCTCCTTTGCCGAAGACCAGAAGTTTGTGATCCGAAATTCACAATTCGACGGCGTGGACAGCTTTTACCTGGGCCGCCACCATTGGGACGCCCAGTTCTACCTGATCGATTGCACTTTTTCGGCCCGGATGAACGAAAACCCCATCTTCAGAAAGACCTACCCGGAAGAACCTGCCCGCGACCGGCCTTTCAATTGGGGGCCGCGTTACTATTTCTACAATTGCCATAAAACAGGCGGCGATTACGCCTGGCACGCAGACAACCTGTCAACCGCCGATCCAACCCTCAAACCCGAATCCATTACCCCCGAATGGACCTTCGCCGGGAAATGGGACCCCGAAGCCCAAAACCAACCGCAGATCAACGGTCACGACATCGAAGGCCATACCCTCACGCTGACCTTCAGCGAGCCCGTCTCCGCATTCGGCCGGCCCGTCCTGAAAGGAAAAAGGGGGCGGAAATTCACTTATCGCAGCGGCTCGGGCGGCCTGACATTGACCTTTACCGCCAACAAGCCCTTTACCGAAACAGATCTGAATAACCTGAAAATGACCGGGAAAGAAAGAATAGTGGCCTCCGCTGCCTCCGCTGTTGAACGGCCGGTTCGGTTGAGTTTTGGGAGGAACTGAAGAATCGAGGAACTCCTGCCGGCAGGCGGGGAGGAATCGATCAAATCACCCCACCAACATGCCCTCCTTCATCGAATAAGTTGACACCGTCAATTGCCGGATCCCGAATTCCCGCACCACGTAGTCCACCAGTACAAGGGCAACCACGATCAGGTCCGCGCGGTCTTCCGGTATATCGTCCATGGCGTGGCGTTCGAACTGGGTGGCCGACAACAGGCGGCTGAACAGGGCCTCGAACCCTGTGAGGTCGATGCGGCAAGCCTGCGCATTCAGGCGACCGGCGGGTAGGATATTGGCCAACACATCGAAGGTGCCCGCTGCGCCTACAAGGTGCGCAACCGGCTTCTCACTCAATATGGCGCGAAGGGTCTGGAGCTGATAATCCAGAAAGCTCCGGATGGCCAGGTTGTCCGACGCCAGGAGCGGCTCGTGCCGGTGGAATTGCCGGTAAAGCACCGCCACGCCGACCGGGAAACTTCGGGCCCAGACCGGCTGGTTATCTTCAATCAGGATGAATTCCACACTGCCGCCGCCAATGTCCATGATGAGCGCCCTTTCGGTGATCCGCCCAAGCGCCAGTTGCACGCCCCTGGCGATGAGCCCGGCCTCCTGGTCGCCTGAAATGGTCCGGATGCGAATGCCCGTCAGTTCCCTGACCTTTGATATGAAATCGGGGCCGTTTTCGGCAGTGCGCAAAGCAGCCGTTCCAAAAGCAGCGACATCCTGAACAGCATATTCCGACAATTTTTCAGCGAAGTACCGGACCGTTTCCAGGGCCCGGGCAAAGGGGGCGTCCCCGATCCGTTCAATACCTTCTTCCGCCAGTTTGACAAACCGGCTTTCGCGGAATATTTCCCGGAACGGAATCGGACCGTGCAGCGGTTCAACAATCAGCAGGTGGAACGTATTCGTCCCGAGGTCGATCACAGCGCGATACGGCATGAACAGCGGCTATTTGTTGTAGGTACTGAATATCTTGTTGTAAAACTCAACGCCGTCCGGCGTCATTTCATTGGCGTAGGCCGGTTTGCCGTTTTCCGTGAAGACGAAATAGGCGCAGCCTGGTGAAAAATACAGGTCGGCTTCCAGCAAAATCCGGCCTTTCGATTGGTAAAACAGGTGACCGACGGCCTTGCATTCGGGCTTGATGTCCGGCACTTCGGCGGCAACATGCCGAAGGGTCTTCTGAATGCTGGCCTGTTCGCTCTGGTTCATCGAAAAATTGGTGTTGTAGAACACGAAATCGATATAATCGCAGACCTGCCAGAGCTCTTCCAGCCGCTGTACCGGCAGGCTGGGATAAACCTGGGACGAAGGCGGGGCCTGGGTTGGAGCCGATTCCGTTTTCGTATCCGATGCCGTTTGCTCTCCGCCGCCGCAGGCCGAAACCAACGCCCCTAGGCAGCAGATCAAAATCCATTTATTCATAACCTTTTGGCCTGTAATGAAACAATGGCAGCAAAAATAGGAAGGATATTTGAAACGCTCGTCAATCCGGCCCGGCCTTTGGTCGTTATCCGAATTGCTCCACCAGCGACCAAATGATCAATATCACCCCGGCAAGGCCCATTAATCCGGCGATGAACGGGATCAAACCGGCCAGCGAGATCAGCGAACCGATCAGGGCCAGCAACAACGCCGCCACCAGCAAGATGACGCCCAGGCGGAACTTGCCGTCATCCCACACGCCGTACGGCTTTTTGGCCGCCTTCTTTTCCAGTTTGGCCTCCAGTTTTTCCAGCTTTTTTTCCAGTTTCGCCTGTTTTTTGTCCAGCCGCTCCTGCTCTTTGGCCGTCAGTTCCTTCGCAGGTTTAGCCACTGCATTGGGGCCGCCGATTGCTGCCGACAAATTACCGACGGCGCTGATCGCCAAAATGAAAATAAAGCACTTCACAAAAGTAATCCTTGTCATAGTGATCAATTTTTTTCAACAAATTTTATCTTTAGCCCGAAACGGATACTTTTTGATGGAATTTTCCTTCAGTTTATCCAAAGAGCGTTAATTTCCGGGACATCCCCTACCCCAGGCCCCATTTTATCATTATTTTAACAACCGCTTCCAGTCGCCGCAGTGACGCCGCAGGCGTTATGAAGGCGGCAAACGCCTAAACCCGGACATCAAAAACGAAGAAAAAACGGAACGACATGAACATTTATTTCGGACTGGCCCTGGATGAGAGCTTCTACCCCTTGCCCGCTCAATCGTCGGCCGGTTGGAAATTCCTCGGTCCCAACACCCTGTTGCATGCCCTCGAATCGCACCTGGGCCTGGCCGGCCACCTCAACGACGTCGAATACCTCCGGATCGAACAATACCGCCAGGCGCTCCACCGCCATCTGCTTCAGGCAACCGGCGCCTTTTTCAGAACCGCTTTCGAAGCCGACCAGTTCGCTGTGGCTACCGAATTGCTGGGTCGCCGCGATGAATTGCTATCCGGCGGCTGGTCTTTTACGCCCGAAGAAGATGCGCCCGAACGGCTCAAAACCCTGGCTGAAGTGGAAAAAATACTGAAGGGTCATCACGAAGCCGACCAACCGCCCATCGTCCTTTCTCCTGGGTTTGCCGACCGGATGGAGGCCGTCATTGCCGCGCTCGCCGATCACCGGCAACCCATTCGGCAGGTCACCCTGGCCGAACCGTTGGCATTGCTGCCCCAACCCTGGCCCAGGGTTTTCCAGGCGCTGGAACAAACCGGCGTAACCATCCGGCAGGCGCCGGAGCTGCTGCCCGGCGATGACGCGTCCGACCTGTCGGTTTTTCAGGCCTACCTCTCCGGAAACCGGTTGCCCGACACCGCGCTCAAAGCGGACGGGAGCATTGTCCTGTTGCAGGCCGCACGCGAAACCAGTCTGGCGCAATACCTGGCCGCCCTGTTCAGGCTCAATCCGGGATTAAAGCCGCTTTGCCTGGTGCCCGACAAGCAATCCACCCTGGATGACGCCCTGGTACAGGAAGGCCTGCCGAGCCTGGGGCTCTCGTCGGCTTCTCCGGTAAGGCCGACGCTGCAGGTCCTCAAGCTGGCGCCGGTTTTCCTCTGGGAACCCGTCGACCCGTTCAAGGTGATGGAGTTTGTGTCCCTTTCCATCAAGCCGCTGGAAGAAGAGCTGGCCCGGCGCATTGCATCGTTCATCGCCCAAACCCCCGGCCTGCACAGCGAGGGGTGGCATATCATGATCAACCGGTATTTTGACGAGCTGAAGGACCGCCCGAGGAAAAACCCCCAGGAGATCAAAAAACAGTACGATTTCTGGTTCAACCGCCCCCGGTACGATATGGCGCAGTCCGCCCCCCGGGAAGAATGCCGCCGGATATTCAGCTACCTGTCCGAATGGGCCGTCCGGCAATTCGAGGACGGCGGCGGCATCAACAAATCACTGCGCATCCTGGCCGAACAGGCGCGCAGGGTCGCCGAACTCCTGGCCGCCCTCCCCGAAGAACGGCTCACAGCGCTCGAACTGGAGCGCATCGTCCGGACCATCTACGAGCCGCCACCCGTACAACTGCGCGAAGCGGAATGCGGCCACCTGCCGTTCGTACGCCACCCGGGAGCCATCTGCGACCGGGCCGATGCCCTGCTTTGGTGGAATTTTTCGCAGCAGGAGCCGGATTACTTTTTTTCAAAATGGTACCGGGCGGAGCGCGAATACCTCGAACGAACCGGCGTCCGGATCCAAAACCCGGCCGAAGAAAATGCCTTGCTGGTATTGCAGCGAAAAAAACCGGTTCAACAGGCGCGGCATCGCCTGATCCTTACTGTGCCGGAATGGGTGGAAGGGCAGGAGGTCAACCCGCATCCGCTGATGGGCGACCTGAGCGCCGCGTTCGGCAACCTCGAAGCGATCACCGTCAACATCGATGCCGGCCGGGGCGAGGATTGGCTGCACCGGTTCTTTACGCCGCCTGGCCGGGTCAGCGTACCTCACCGCCCCCTCGGCAGTCCGCCGCCCTTTGTGCGGATTGCCCCCGGCAGACTGACCGCAGAACGGGAGGTGGAAACCCTCACCAGCCTGGAATCCCTGTTCTATTATCCATATCAGTGGGTGTTCCGCTACCAGATCAAGTTGCGGAAAAGTCCCATCCTCAGCGTTGTCAAGGACAATACCCTGTTCGGCAACCTGGCGCACCGTTTCTTCCAGCGCCTGCTGGATGAATGGACCGGCAACTGGGAAAAACATGAGATCGAGCAGTGGATCGACCGGCAGGCGCCCCGCATCTTCCAGCGCGAAGGCGCGGTACTCCTCCTGTACGGCCGCGAGCCCGAGCGGGCCGCATTCATCCAACGGCTCAAATTCGCCGCCTGGAGCCTCGTCAACCTGATCCAGCGCAACGGTTGGAAGGTAGCCGCTACCGAAAAACCGCTCGAAGGACTGTTCAAGGGCCGACCCGTCAACGGCCGCGCAGACCTCGTGCTGGAACGGGAGGGTGAACTGGCCGTCATCGACCTTAAATGGCGGGGCGCATCCCGGCGCGAGCAAATGATCCGCAACGAAGAAGACCTCCAGCTGATCCTGTATGCCAATCTCCTCAGCGAAAACGGACAAGGCGCCCATACCGCCTATTTCATCATGGAAAACGGGCAGATGATCGCCCGCAATGAACTCGCCTTTAAAGGCATTTTGCCGGTTTCTCCCCAGGTTGACCACCTCCTTGTCAATCAGCGCATCTGGCAGCGCATGGAATCCACTTATGAATGGCGCCTGGGCCAGATCCGGCAGGGCGCTATCGAGATCCGTTGTACCCAGACCCGCCCCGCCCTGGAAGACATTTATGCAGGCGAATTGATGGAATTATTGGAATTACCCGGAGAAGATGCGCGGTATGACGATTATCGCACGCTGATTTACCTTGTCGATTAGGATCGTTCCCTCTCTAAGGCTTATCAATCCCTGTGGGCTTAACAATCCGGATTACCCGGAGCAACTACTCCTCCGGCGGTTTTAATCCGAATGCCAAAAATACTTCTTTGATAACCTGCGGCTCCAGCAAACCCTTGGGCAGTTTAATTCCTTTTTCTTTCAGCCTGCGGGCCAGTGTCCACCGACTGATACCCAGCGCTGCCGCAAGCTCGGAGCGGGTCATGAACCTGGAGGTGTTTTCAGATGCCATAGGAGGTGTTTTATTTCAGAATTTCAGGCGCGTTATTTCCCTGAAAACCCACTGATCGCCTGTAAGGCAAGTTTTCAGGTTATTTCGATAGTGAACGTAGGCAAATATACCATAAAACTGTAAATATGCACCATCCCCGCCGGAGCCGAAATCAAAGATCGCTTCCGTTCCTTTCAACACATTTTTTTGCAGAGCACCGCAATTCAGACACTCTTTATCACGCTTGCAAAAAATGAAGTATAATTCAATTTGGTGCATTTTGGTGCATTTTGGTGCATTTTGGATCTGAAATAAAATAATACTAAAAAATGGAATAAATTTATAGATATGAAATAATCTGTAAAACCTAAGGCAGCCTATATGAAACAAACCGTTTCCTACCTTATTTTTTTAATCTTGGCCGGTATGCTGCTGATGTCCCGCTGCAAGGAAAGCTGCGACGACCCCACAGATATGAACTGCCCCAATTATGCCCCTTGTCTGTCGTATGAACCGGCCGATGCGGATTTTATGATCCTGGATTCTTTGACCGGATGGGTTTGCGATGGCGAATTATTCGGTTTAATTACCGAAGTTGACTCTCTTTTTGTTCCAAACGATCTCATTTTCAGAGCGAAACACGAAAACGACACCTATACCTGGAAAGTGGGTACGGACGCCAGGACCTGGACCGAACAATCATTCAGCCTCGATTTCGGCATCAACGGCACAGGCGATATTCCCGTTACCCTGGTCGTATCCAAAGACGATCCGTACGGCTGCCTTACAGAGGAAGAAAGGACAGACAGCCTGACCAAAACCGTGCACCTGCATTTCTGGAATTATTCATCGGCCGAAAGTGCGCCGCCTATAGTCGGCCGTTATCTTGGCGCAAATGAGGATGAACCCTCTGATACCTTTACGATTGAATTAAAATTAGGTAGTAATTATGGATTGTTTAATTTCCCAAAGGACTGCCCTGTTGCCACGAGTGACCTTGTCCTATCATACAGTAGTTTTACTTTCATAAACGCTGAATCAAATTGTGGAATAGCCTGTGGCGCGGGAATATTGCAAGAAAATAATCATACGCTTGTTATCGATTATTCACTTAAAATTGATGCCAAACGAATTAATAAAAAATTTATCGGCACCAAAATCTAAATAAAATGAAATACCCGTTTTTTACTCTGACCTTACTTATTTTTCACTTTTCTGATCTTTATTCTCAATGCGCTCTAAATACCCCATTAGGTAGTACGATCAATACATTTAACTGGCAGCAAACAACTTTTCAACTATACATAATAGAAGATAATTCGCAGATTGTACCGGTTATCGCCCCTTCACCTTTTCATATAATAAATTTTTCTGGACAGAGCAATGTAGAGCATTTATCAGTGCCTATAATAAAGGATTATCAGATAACGGACGGTTGGGAATTGCTGTATGTCAATTTTGGAACACAAAATATCGGCGTTGCGGAGCCGTCTTTTGCCTTGTACAACCGCTATGACGGAGTTGCCCGTTTTTTCTTTTGGCTTACGGCAAATGAGGGCAACACTTATAACTCTGCTATTCTAAAAATCAAACATGGTACGATTCTACCTCCTAAAAATTCAGCGGTTTTTGAAAACATCAATTCACCGGCCCATGCGCTTGATGCATTTGATAAGGGGTTGAGTGTAGAAAGACATAATGCATACGAAGAATCGGTGGGTACCTGGGTTATTGCCGAATTTGCTACAGCTTTTGACCCATGTTCCTGCAATCATGCTACAGGCTTTGAAGTGAAACCTTTCCTGATAAGCGTCAGTAGCGTAGACCTGACAATTGAAGGAACATCAATAACCACTCCTTTAATGTCCGGAGGGGAAATCACAAACGGAAACGGATTTATTGAGGCTATTGGAAATATAAACGCAGCATTTCAATCCGTATCAACCCTTACGGAAAAGGGGCAAAAGACATACAAGAACCTGGCTGCTTTTCAAAATGAAGTGACGAATATACTCGCCCCTTTGGTTACGCCTACCAATAGTCCGATAATAGGCGCAATTCCAGATTTCATGGAAAATATTCCTTTTGTTGGTTTGGGCTTGCAAATACTCGATTTTTTGGTGGGTGGGGGCAAAAGCACCTCGGCGAGTACCGTGACTTCTTTTATGGAACGGCATCAATACAATGTAACTGGTGACCTTACGGCGACCGGGCCTTACCAAAGCGCCATTTTTTTTACCCCTGGCTCGGACAGGACCGGCTTTGATGATTCAGCCAGGTCTCCGGCCTACGACAATGTCCTTGGGGTAGCCAATGTGCTCAGAACCCCGACCATCAACACCTACCGGGGAAATACATTCAATTATGACTTCCGGGTTCTATCTGATCCGTATCTGGGATGAAGAGAATCCTGCCGTTCAAAAATCGTTCATAAAACAATAACGGCCCCTACCGCCCCATCCGAACCCAATAAACCCGCTCCGCCACACCGTACTCCCCGTTCTCGCCCTGCGCTACCACCTGTACGCGAAACCGGCTGACCTCATCCGACTGGAAAAAGGAAAAGGTCGCCTCGCCCCGGTTATCCGTTTCCTGGTCTGCATTCCAATACAGTTGGGGCCGGAAAAAAGGCTGGTGTGCGACCAGGTTGCCGGGCTCAAAAGCAGGATAGGCCGCCGTCGGCTGAAGCCCGGTCAGGGTAAAAATATCGGCCTCTTCAGCGGCCGGTACGGCGATGTCCTCCGCGTTGGTGATTACCCGGACCACCCCGTTGCTGCCCAATACATTGAACTGGCTGCGAAGGGTCTGAAAACGAAAGAAAAGGTCGACCCGTTCCACGAGGCTGAGGTCCAGCTTGGCGACAAAATCAACGTCCCTCGTGATTTTATTGTCGACGATGAAAAGCGGTTTCTCCGGATAATATTCATCCATGCCCTGAATCTGGTCGTTGTAAATGCGGGCGTCGTAGGTGCCGTCCTTTTTCAACGTGAACGTGATGGGGCGCAATACCTCCCGGAAAAAGGTGGCCACATTCGGAAAGGATTTGAACTCCTTCGGGAAGACCTTCATATCCGGCTTCAATTCACCCGGTTTGGTTTCCGGGACCTCCACGGCCAACCCCGTTTCCAGCATTTTATAGTATTGGAAAATTTTCTTGCGCTCGGCGCTGAGTTGGAGATAATCCGCCATTTCAGGTGATAGGGCCGGCAGGGATGCCTGTTTCACATTAAGTGCGTTATTCATGCGAACGGATATTTCCGTATTCTCCTTTTCCCACCCCAGAAACTGCACCGTTTTGCTTCCGTAAAAATCCGGCAATTCCAGGAACAGGGTGCCCGCTGCGTCGGTATTGGTATAAAACAGTTTCTGGTCTTCGGCTGAAAATGCCCCGGCCACCTTCGCCGCAGCCGGTTTCCCTTCCCCGTCGAGCCATTGCCCGCGGTAATAAAGCGCATTGGTCAACCGGCCGGCCAGCCCGGGGTCCAGACCGGATGTAACGCCGATATTCGACCGCCCGACCGCTTTGGGACCGCATAGTTCCCAATCCGTAACCGCCACGGAGATGTTCGCTTTTACGGGCTTGCCGTTTTGATCCCTGACCGCAATGCGGGGCTGGATCTGATCCCGGCAAAGAAAAGTATCCGCCGGAAGGGTTATTTCAATTTGCAAATTGCCGGTCAGGGCGGCGGACGACGACTCAACCGGCCCGCCGGCAGCCGGTGACGATGCGCCACCCAAATCGCTGATCATCGGTACGGCAGCTTCCGCCAGGCGTTCAAATTTTCTCGCAGTCTTGTCAGCCCCTTCAAAAACGAGGTGATACATGCCGGTGACCAGGTCGAAAGGCACCTTGTAGTACCCTTCCACATAGGTTTTTCCCGCATTTTTCAGGTAATGACGCCGGAGGATATGCCCGGCCTGATCCGTAACGGACACCCGAACCGACAGGTCCTTATCCCTGAAAAATGCCGGCAGGTACAACTTATACCACGCGATTTCCCCCGAAACGTAAAAGGATTTGTCGAGGTGCAGCAAACACTGGTCGCGGGTCACAACCTGGGCTGAAATCGGGTTCAGCGCCGGAAACACACCCAGTAACAATACAATGACCCACTTGGAAAAATGACGCATAGGACTTATTTTTTAATTCGCATCCGTAACGGCGGTGATAAATTGGGCGACAAAGGTTTATTCTATCCAGTACCAGGGTTTGGCGGTAGAGCTGTTGGCCTGGTCGAGGCAGTTGCAGCAGACCGCGATCGGACAGGGGCGCCCGCCTGCCGGAACGCTGGGGGGGCAAAGCGAAGGCGGCGAGCCGGCGATCTCCGGCCGGACGTACAACCGGATCGTATCCTGCCGGGTAGCGTAAAAGTAGCCGAATACGTCTTCGGTTTCATCGTCAAGGCTCCTGAAATTGCTTTGCACCTTGCCCACCGGCGATTCGAACATGCTCCCCGTCCGGTTCAGCAATTCCTGCGTTTGCCGCCAGTATTCGTAGGCGCCCGAACTGAGCGATTCCTGTATCAGGTTCAAATAATATCCCTCGTGGAACCGGTAATTCGGAGCCGTTTCATACACCGGATACCTCGGCAATTCATCCGAAAAAAGCTCGGTACCGTTGAAAATGCGCACGGCGGAGGCATTCTGGGCAACCGTCAGGTAGCAGGTCTTGGGTTCCGCTCCGTTTATCGGGGTATCCGTCAGTTTGTACGTTTCTTCGACCTCCCACCGAAGCCTCGCCCTTTCCGCGGCGCCGGATACCACCAGCGGGGTGGTCACTTCAAACGACAGGTAATCAACCGGCGAATACCCGCCGATCGCGTCGGGTTCCAGTTTGGTGATCTTCCCGACCTCCAGCGCGGCCGCTTCCGGCACGTCCAGCAAAGGCTCGGGTGAGGAAATGTACTGCTTGCCCTTTTCCGTGGTCACCTTCAGGTAATAGGACCGGCCGACCTCCAATTGAAAACCGGGATCGTTGTCCGGAATCTCAAGTTGGTAGATCCCGGGATCCCCGGGGTCCAGGGAAACCGACCGGCCGCTGTCGTCCATCATGACCACCTGGGCGCCGGTGATGGCCCTCGGGATTTGCCGGTCTTCAAAATCAAAGGTCTCCGTCACAAAAACGGATACCCGGGACGGCGACCCCTTCACCACCTTGCCCAGAATGACCATGCGTTTATACTCCACGCCCTTGGGCCCAAGGTCGATTTCATCCAGGCATGCCGTAACCAGAAGGCTAATTCCGGCCAGGACAGCTGCGGCGGAAGCCAGGTTTTTCCAGATCGTTTTTTTCATACCCTTGTGCTCATTGATGATGTTAAATTGGCAAAAGGCGCCATTTATAGCAATTCAAAATTGAAGGTGATCGCGGGAAGCATGCTGCCGAGAATAGCCAAACGGTTGGCCTGAACGTTGCGGAAGGCCGCCCGGGTGAAAAACACCGAATAGGCATTGCGCCGGCTGTAGAGGTTGTAAATGGAGAAGGTCCAGCTCGTCCGGAATTTTGCGTCCTTGCGGTACCCCTTGCCAATGGTGTAGGCGATATCCACCCGGTGATAATCGGGGATGCGGATCTGATTGCGCTCGCTGTACACCGGCGTCACCAAACCGACATTGCTCTGGTAATTGCCCAGTGGCGCGGAGATCGGTCGCCCCGTACTGTAGTTGAAGTTGATGGTGAAAATATTGCGCTGGTTAGGCTGGTAGTTGAAGACCAGGGAAATGTCGTGCGGCTTGTCGAAGTTGCTGGGGTACCAGTCATTCCTGTTGATGCCGGCCACCTGCCGGCGCGACTTCGACCAGGTATAGGCCAGCCAGCCGTTGACCACGCCTTCTTTCTTTTTGATGCTCAGTTCAAGCCCCCTCACATTTCCCTGTCCCGGCATCAACTCGGTTTCCAGGTGGTCATTGACGTTCAGGTCGGCGAAATCCCGGTAATCGAACAAGGCGTCGATATTCCGGTAAAAGACCTCCGCCGAACTTTCCCAAAGGTTCTTCTTGAAATTGTGGAAATAGCCCAGTGAAAAATTATGGGACCGCTGCGGTTTGATGTAGGCCGTGCTCAGTTGAAACTGGCTGATTGGCGTAGGTGAGTCCGTATTGTAGATCTGATTGATGAATTGCGCCGTGCGACTGTAGCCGAATTTGACGGAATTATCGCTGCCGAGCCGGTACCGGATGGACAACCGGGGCTCCAGGCTGGTATAGGAAGCAATCACGTCCCCGCTGCCGTAGTTCATGATCCCGGTCACCTCTCCGGCATCGGGATGTTCAGGGTCCTCATATTGGTACACATCCTTGGGGCCCAGGAACTGGTACAGGGCAAACCTTATACCCCCGGAAATAAGCAGCAGCGGGTTTACCTCCCATTCCGCATTCAGAAAGGCGGCCGATTCAAGGCCCAACTCTGTTTCCAACTGCTTCGGCGTCACTTCGATCAGGCCGCCGTTGGGCCTGAGCGCACCGGGTTCAACCTGGTAATAAATGGAAGAAATGCCGCCGTCGAACTGCAAGCCCGCAACGGGGATATAGGTAGCCTGACCTTTGAATTTGAGGTACGACAAATTATGGTCCAGGCGGGAAGCGTTCAGGGTATCCAGTTCGAACCGGGTGCTCTTGTACTGGCTGCCCGTGAGGGAGAATTTGGTGAAAAAATCGTCGGTGAATATCTTCTTGTAAACGACCTGCCCCATCAGGGTGCTGTAATCGAACCCAAAATCTTCGTTATAGGAAAATTCGTCCTGGGAAGAATAAGCGGAGAAAGTCAGGGTATTTTTCTCATTGAGCCGGTGGGTATACCGGATATTGCCGTCAAAAAAGAAGGCCGAACTGCGCCGCACTTCCGGGATGCTGACCAGCTTGAGCAGCCAGTCGGCGTAAGAGGTGCGCAAGCCCAGCAGAAAGGCGCTCTTCTTCCGGATGACCGGCCCTTCCAGGCTCAACCGGCTGGCCACCATACCGCCGCCGCCTTTGATCCGGAATTTGTCAAAACTGCCTTCCCGCATTTCCACGTCCAGCACCGAGGCGAGCCGCCCGCCGTATTGAGCCGGAATATTGCCCTTGTACAAGGTGACGTTCTTGATCAGGTCGGCATTGAAGGTGCTGAAAAATCCCAATGCGTGCGAAGCGTTAAAGATGAACCCTTCATCCTGGAGGATCAGGTTTTGATCCACTTCCCCTCCGCGGACATTGAATCCCGTAGCCCCTTCTCCCACCGTGCTGACGCCTGGATTAAGCAGCAGTGACTTGACAACGTCAGCTTCCCCCAGGAAAGCCGGGAGCTCCTTGATGGTTTTCACATCCAGGCGGGCTATCCCGCTGGTGGCTTCCTGCAGGTTGACGTCCGGAGCATCCGCTTCCACCACCACCTCCTCCAGGTCAATGGCGGCTTTCCGGATGGGTATTTCGATCCGGCCGTCACTGAAAACCTCCAGCTTCCGCCGGGTATCCTGGTAGCCGACCGACCGGATCAGGATCTCGTGCTGACCGGCCGGTACCACCGATTCAAAGACGCCGTCAACGTCCGAGATTTCGCCTTTTTCCAGGCCTTCCCAAAAAACGGTGGCTCCGATAACGGGTTCCTTGGTCTGTTCGTCAATGATCACGCCGCTTACCCTGGCCTGACCGTCGGACCGGAGTTGTTCGATCTGTCCGATGGGCAGGTAGGTTTCCTCTTCTTCCGTTCCGTAAAGGTTATTTTCGAGGGTTTGGTAAAAATTGGCGGAAAAGGATTCGTCCAGCAATCGCCTGGGTATAATGATCACCGAATGTTCGCGATAAAAAAGGTAACCCGCCAGGGTATTGCCGAGGAGTTGCTGAAGCGCGTCGGCGAGCCTTGTGTCCCGAAAATCGGCGTCAATTTTTTGTTGCGGAAGGTCGGCGGATTTGTAAAAGAACCGGACCGGGTAGGCCGATTCCAGCCTGGTGAAGACCTGTTCAAGCGTCGCTTGTTCAAATCGCGCCGTGATCGGAATATCGCCCGCGGACTGGGCACAAAGGAAAACAGGCAGCAGGCTTATGGCCGGCCACAAGTAGTAGAGTTTGCTTTTTTTCATAACCAGTTCGTTATCGAGCTGGGCAAATATAATTAATTTAGGAAGATAACTGCCCGTCAGACTGCAAAGCGCAAGATCCGGTCAAATGGCAGACGATTTACCCGGTATCAGCTGATCCTGGACCAGCCGTCCCATTTTTTCTTGTACTTGTCCATAAACCAGCGAATGGGATGGTGTTCCTGGCGTTCCAGGCCCGGGTCGTCATCCAGGATCCGGATCGCTACGTTGCGGGCTGTCTGGAGGATGGCGCCGTCCTTGGCCAGGTCGGCAATGTGCAGGTCGAGGATTCCGCTTTGGCGGGTGCCTTCCAGATCGCCGGGGCCGCGCAGTTTGAGGTCGGCTTCGGCAATCTCGAATCCGTTATTGGTGCGCACCATGGTCTGAATGCGCTCCCGGCCTTCTTTGCTGAGTTTGTAGCCGGTCATCAGGATGCAATACGATTGTTCGGCGCCGCGCCCTACCCTTCCCCGCAACTGGTGCAGTTGGGAAAGGCCGAACCGCTCGGTATTTTCAATGACCATGACAGAGGCATTCGGCACATTGACGCCGACTTCAATGACGGTGGTGGCCACCATGATCTGGGTAACGCCGGCGGCAAATCGCTGCATTTCGAAATCCTTATCCGCCGCCTTCATTTTGCCGTGTACCACGCTGATCTGGTATTGCGGCGGCGGAAATTCGCGGGTCAGGGCTTCATACCCTTGTTCGAGATTGAGCAGGTCCAGTTTTTCGGACTCCTCGATCAGGGGATAAACCACGTAGACCTGCCGGCCAAGCCCGATCTGTTCCCGCATGAAGCCCAGCACCCTGAGCCGGTGGCTTTCCATGCGGTGGGAGGTTTCAACCGGCTTCCGCCCCGGCGGCAATTCGTCGATGACCGATACTTCCAGATCCCCGTACAGGGTCATGGCCAGCGTACGCGGAATGGGCGTGGCGGTCATCACCAGCACATGAGGGGGAAAAGGGCTGCTTTTTGCCCAGAGTTTGGCGCGTTGTTCCACCCCGAACCGGTGCTGTTCGTCGGTAATGGCCAGCCCCAGGCGGTGGAAGACCACCCCCGGTTCGATCAGGGCGTGGGTGCCCACCACGATCCGGATGCTGCCGTCGGCCAATCCTTCCAGAACGGCTTTTTTGGCTTTGACCTTGATGTTGCCGGTCAGGAAACCGATCCCTACCTCCATACCCTCCAAATACTGACTGATGGAATTGTAGTGCTGTTGGGCGAGGATCTCGGTAGGCGCCATCATGCAGGCCTGAAACCCGTTGTCCAGTGCGATCAGCATGCACAGCAGGCCGACCATGGTTTTGCCGCTGCCTACGTCTCCCTGGAGCAGGCGGTTCATTTGGACGCCGGCGCCCATGTCGCGGCGGATCTCCCGGATCACCCGTTTTTGTGCGCCGGTGAGTTCAAAGGGCAGTTTTTCGGTATAAAACCGGTTGAAGTA
>WBZL01000592.1_pt1 | contig 40611 bp, 31 predicted proteins | sample 5204291 | NCBI WGS metagenome assembly WBZL01 (sample SAMN12344345, study PRJNA552823) | activated sludge metagenome | biome: Activated sludge suspended growth; feature: Nitrification reactor; material: Wastewater; isolation source: activated sludge from nitrification reactor of wastewater... | reverse complement strand
GGTTTTTTGGATCACATGCTGACGGCGTTGGCGGTGCATGGGCTGTTTGATTTGACGGTACAGGCGACAGGGGATTTGCACATTGATGCCCACCACACCATTGAGGATGTGGGGATTGTGCTAGGGCAGGCATTGGGGCGGGCAATTGGCGACAAGCGGGGGATTTTCCGCATGGGCCACGCCTATGTGCCGATGGATGAGGCGTTGGGGTTTGTGGCGGTGGATTTTAGCGGCCGGCCGTACTGCGTCTTTAACGCCAGTTGGTCTACCCCGGCCATCGGCCAATACCCCACCGACCTGGTGCAGCACTTTTTTGAGTCGGTGGCCGTCCACGCTGGGCTGACGCTGCACGCCAAAGTGGAGGGGCGCAACGACCACCACAAGGCAGAGGCGTTGTTTAAGGCGTTGGGGCGGGCGTTAAGAACGGCCGTTTCCCTTGACCCGCGTCGGGATGGGGTGCCGTCTACGAAGGGAAGTTTGTAAATAGAGATTAGAGATTGGAGATTGTCGTCCTGCTTCAATCTCCAATCCCCAGTAATAAATCTGATGAAAATAGCAATTCTTTCCGACATCCACGGCAATTTAGTGGCCTTAGAAGCAGTTTTAGCCGATATTGCCCACGAAGCCCCTGACCAAATGGTGTGCTTGGGCGACGTAGCGGCGACGGGGCCGCAGCCGGGTGAGGTGCTGACGCGGCTACGCGAATTGGGCATTCCGATTGTGCAGGGCAACACCGATGAGTGGTTGCTGAACCCCGAACCGTGGGGGGGAGATTCCGACTTCTATCGGCGGGTTTGTGACATTGACCTGTGGAATGCGGGGCTATTAACGGCCGTTGATCGCGCCTTCCTCCAAACCTTCCAAAAAACGGTCACGTTGGATCTCGGTGGCCAATCGCTGCTCTGCTTCCACGGCTCGCCCCGCCACAACAAAGACATCATTGTTGCCACCATCCCAGACACAGAGCTATCCTCCTTTCTCGATGGCTTGGCGGCCACCATTTTTGCTGGCGGCCACACCCACCAGCCCTTTGCCCGACGCTATCAGGACAAGCTGCTGCTAAACCCTGGCAGTGTGGGAATGCCCTATCTGCGGGTGAACGGGCAGGCGCAAACACCGCCGTGGGCAGAATATGCGCTGCTCACTGACACCAACGGCCGTTTTTCCGTTGATCTGCGGCAGGTGGCAGTGGATGTAACGGCCGTTCACCAAGCTGCCTTCGCTAGCGGAATGCCACATGCGGAGTGGTGGATAAAGCACTAACAAAACAGAGATTGGAGACTGGAGATTGTAGAAGAACAGCAATCTCTAATCTCCAGTCTCCAATCTCTAATGCTGCGACTATGACCAAAATCACCATGATAGATTACGGCGCGAGCAACATTCGCTCGGCACAAAAAGCATTTGAATTTATTGGCGCGGAGGTGGAGCTGACGGCTGACCCGGCGGTGGTGGCGCGGGGGCGCAAGCTGGTGCTGCCGGGGGTGGGGGCGTTTGGCTCCGGCATTGGGGCACTGCGGGCGCGGAGGCTGGAGGAGCCGATTCAGGAAGCGGTGGCGCGGGGGGTGCCGCTGCTGGGCATTTGCGTGGGAATGCAGTTTTTGTTTGACAGAAGCGACGAGATGGGCAACCACACCGGGCTGGGGCTGATTCCCGGCCACGTGACGCGCTTTGTGGGCAATGGGCTGAAAGTGCCGCACATGGGGTGGAATGAGCTGGAATTTGCGGCGGATCACCCGCTGCTGACTGGCATCAACCAGCGTGACCACGCCTACTTTGTCCACTCATACTACTGCGCCCCCGTTGACCCGGCAAACACGGTGGCAACGGCCGTTTATGAACGGCCGTTTACCGCCATCGTCCACCGCGAAAATGTCTACGGGCTGCAATTCCACCCGGAAAAAAGCCAGCGCGTGGGGCTGCAAATTTTGCGCAACTATTTGGCAATTGGCTGAGAGCGGTTAACGCGGCTGCCAAAAATCCGCTGATACAGCCCACACCGTTCCAGCAGCTCTGCGTGGCTGCCCTGGTCAATCAGCCGCCCCTGACGCAGCACCAAAATTTTGTCGGCGCGGCGGATTTGCGACAGGCGGTGGGTAATCATCAGGGTGGTACGGCCGGCCGACACCCGGTTGATCGCTGTCTGAATTTTGTCCTCGGTGGCACTGTCAATAGCACTGGTGGCGTCATCGAGGATGAGAATGCTGGGGTTGGTAAGCAGGGCGCGGGCAATCGCCAGCCGCTGCCGCTGCCCACCTGAAAGCGTGGTGCCGCGCTCACCAACGATGGTGTCATAACCATCCTTGAACTGGGTGATAAAGTCGTGGGCCTGCGCCTCTTGTGCCGCCTGCACAATCAGCTCACGCTCCACATCCTTGCCCACCCCAAAGGCGATGTTGTCGGCCACGGAGCGAGAAAACAGCACAATATCCTGCTCGATGGCGCTAATCTGGGAGCGCAGGGCATCAAGCTGCCACGCGCCCACGTCTATGCCATCAATCAAAATACGGCCGTTTTTCTCCCCCGCCACCACCGGATACGTCCGGTTCACCAGCTTGGTCAGCGTGCTTTTGCCGCTGCCCGTTTGCCCCACAATCGCCACCGTTTCACCGGGGCTGGCCGTAAACGAAATGTTTTGCAAAATGGGGGTGGCTCCATCATAGCCAAAGGTCACGTTTTCAAAGCGGATTTCGCCGCGCATCGGCTGGCTGTAGCCGGCCGCATTCTCATCAATCTCCGTCTCCTGCTGCATCAGCTCCAAAATGCGCTCGGCACTAGCCAGCCCAAGCTGCACCAGCGAAAAGGTAAAAATGGAGATAAAGCTGGGAAAGCGAAGCAAAAACATCAGCCCCATATAGGCCACCAGATCGCCAATACCGATTTGCCCCTGGGTAAAAAGGAGCAGCCCATGCAGCAGAGCCAGAGCCAGAGCAAAGCCAAGCAGAAGCGGTGGCAAATAGCGAGCCTGTACTTCGCCGTTTTTGATAAACTGGTCACGGTACTGCCCGGCGTTGTAGGCAAACTTCTTTACCTCTTGCCACTCTTGCGCCGCCGTTTTCACCACCTCAATCCCCGTTACCGCTTCTGCCAGCCCAGCGTTCAGGTTACCAAATGTCTCGCGCATGGCGTGGGACACGGGGTTCAACTGCGCCATGTAGCGGCGCAGGGCAAAGTAATAGGCAACCACAAACAGCAGCGGTGCCAGCAGCAGCACGGGGCGCAGAAAGCCAATAAACAGGATGGGCATGACCAGCCCCAGCATGGAGTCAATGAGGAGGGCGGCTCCGGGCATCATCATGTTATTGAGTTCGCGCACATCGTTGTTGGCTCGCGCCATGATGTCGCCCACACGCTGCTGGTTGTGGAAGGTTTGGCTTTTGCCCAACAGGTTAAGGTAAAGTTCGTCGCGGGCATCTCGCTCCAGCCGCTTGGCAATAAATTCCATGGAGAACTGCCCCCCGGCGTCGCCAATGGCGCGAAGGATGACCCCGGCCAGGATGGTGAGGGCAATAATGAGCAAACGGCCGTTTGCCCCTTCTGCCCCGCCCAGCACCACATTAAATGCCTCCCCCGTCAGCCGTGGAATCGCCGCGTTCAATCCGTTTGAAAGCATAAGGCCGCCCACAAAACTTAGTAGAAACAATTTGTAGCGCCAAATATGCGAAAAAATCCAGCGCACCGGGCTGGATTGGTCATAGGCGTATGCACTTTCCAGATGAAACTCTTGTTTACGCAAAAGATTACCTCACAAATGTTCCGTTGAGTGAGCCAAGTTTACGATAATAAACCTGACAGAGCATGTCACATTCATTACGCAAGCATATCACAGAACATTCGTTCGGCAATTATCCGGCAATTTCCAGGGGCAGCAGTTGCCCCTGCTGTCCAAAGGGTGCCTGGGCAGCAAGAGCCTGAGCAGCGACCGGGTTGAGGTGAAGGGTTGTGATGAGGGCATAACCCTGGGCCAAAACGGCCGTTGGCTCATCACAGGTCATGCTGGTGGCGTTGATAAAGGGCGGCACCACCTCATCATGCTCCATTTCCTGGCGCGAGGCAAGCCGTTCATAGTAAACACGCAAATCCTGCTGGGCGTTGCGAATGCCGCACACGCGACCAGAAGGAACCTGAACATTGTAAAAACGGCGTTTGGGAAAGCCTTCGCTGATAAACCGCTGGACAACGTGGCAGGTGAGATTAACGGCCGTTTGCCATGCCACCTCTCCCACCCCCCCCGGCATGGAGACGGCCACGCCAGGAATACCCAGCATGAGGGCTTCGGTAACGGCCGTTACGCCCGCCGAATAGGCCAAATGGTGCTGTGCCGTTGGCATCACATTCACACCCGACACCACCAAATCCACATCCTGCGACAAAAACCCCATCAGGGCATAAGAAACGCAGTCCGACGGCGTGGCACGGCAAACAATGGCCGAAGTGCCATCGTCAGGCAGGACAGACAGCCGCACGCGCATCGGCTCCTGAAACAACGTGCTGTCGGCCAGAGACCAATCGTTCTCGGGAACCAGCACTGTCACCTTGCCAAACAGACGTAATGCCCTGGCAAGTGGGGTTAACCCCGCAGCGGTATAGCCGTTATCATTGGTCAAGAGGATGTGCATGGTACTACTCCTGTCGCGCCCGCCCCGCAGAAACACAAATGCCAATCACAAGGAGGGCAGTGACAATTGAAAGAACAGAAAAAACGAACATGTTAGCTCCTGTACCCGATGTCTGTTTGACACCGGGTTTTGCTGGTTGACACAATTTGGTGGAGGAACGGCCGTTAACGGCCGTTCCTCCACCCCACTTTATTAACGCTTTGCCATCACCGGCAAATATTGTTGATACATTACTTCAATCTCATACACCGCCACCGTGCCGCTAATTTCGTGCGCCAACAGCAGCAGTGGATGACCCGTGGGACTGTCCTCAGCCGCCACAAACGCCACGCCCTCAGGGCTAATGTCTCCCCCCTCAGCCGAGGTGTAGCCGACAAAGTGCGGGGCATAGGGATGGGTCACGTCATAAATCATGATGCCGCCGACCCGTTCCAAACCGATAAAGGCGTAGGTACGGCCGTTTACCTGACCAACAGCCACCCCTTCCGGCTCAGCACCCTTGTCATCGCTGCGGCTGTCAAAGCTGCTGGCACCCCCGTTCGAGTTAAACCGATCCGGGATCAGGTCAGCCGTGATGCGGGCAATATCGTCGCCGCTGTCAAACACCAGGTTGCCATAGGCATCCCAAATGGAGAAGGAACGGGCACCATAGCTGTAAAGCTGGTCAACATCGCCATCTCCGTCCAGGTCGCCAAACTGGTTGCTGGTTTTAAGCCGCCCCAAATTGCCCGGTTCTTGCAAGGTAGCGGCATTGGGAAAGCGGGTTTCATCTAACGTTACGCCACCAATGCGCTCCTCCTCCGAAAAGCCATCATAATCACGGCTGTCCCCTTCGTTGGCCGTCACATAGTAGTGGCTGCCGTCGGCCGTGGCGTAGGAGGCAACGGCATCGGGCATGTAGCTGCCAAACACAGGCCAATTTTGGATGTTGATGCGTCCGGTTGCCTCACCTTCCACTTCGGGGCCATCTACATCGCTGGCATCCAGCCCGTTGCCTTCGCCAAAGCTGATGATGCCGAGGGTGGTGGTGGTGGGGTTGGGGTTGAGTGCCACGGTGCCATCACCGGGAATGGGTTCATCGAGCAGGCCAAAGTCGTTGTCGTTGAGGACGGCTAAACGGCCGTTTGGCAGCAGCGTCAACCCCTCCGGCTTATCACCCGCCAGATACCCCAGCGAGGGCAAATTGAGTACCTTGCGCTTGTGTACCGGCTGAATCCCCAGAAACGCCAGATCATCCGGCAGATGCTGCTCCAGCGTCATGCCCGGCAGCAGCATCGGAGCCGAACCGCTGAGCAAGTTGGTTGCTCCCAGCAAGTCCATTTCAAAGACAAACTTTTTACCCGTTGCCCCAACGGCCGAGTCGCGCTCGACGACAAAGAACTTGCCGCCACCGGCATACACGGCGTCACCAATCTTGTCTACCTTGTCAGAACGATAGTCAGAGCCTTCAAGCAGGTAGACATATTCGGCCACAGGCGTGCCATCAGCGGGGTCAATCCCCAGCACGCGAATCACGTCTGAGTTATCAGAAGCAGCGCGGTTGGGATTTGCCAAAGGGGTTTGGATAAAGGCGTAGAGAATGCCGCTGTCGGTATCGAAGGCGAGTGCCTCGAAACCCCGATTGCTGCGGCGGCTGGCATATTCGGCAGGCAGGGTCTCGCTGCCATAGGTGCCGACGGGTTGTGGTGGGTCAGCCAAAGCGGCCGTTCCCTGCGGCACATAGCGGGCAATGAGAACACCTTCGGGGCTAAAGTGGTAGATGGCCGGCCGATATTCGTCCACCATCCAAAAGTCGCCGTTGGGCGCCACGACAATCCCTTCCATATCCGCGCCCAGTTCGTCATAGGGCAGGGCATTGCCCAGCAGGTCAACGGGTTCTTCATCCACGCCGGGGATGTTGGGCAAGCCGGTGATAGGGGTTGTCCCATCGGGGCGCGTCAGGAAGATTTCGTCCAGAATGGCAATTTCACCGCTGGCCGGGTTGAGGCTAAAGCGAATGACGCGGGATTGGTAGTCAGGCAGGGCAAACGGCCGTTCATCTTGCCCATCATTATCCACATCCGTTGGTGCGCCATTTGGCCCCCGGTCGGGGATGGTGACAAAGTGATATTCGCCTGTGTCGGCATCCATCCCTTCAAACCACAGCCCCGACAACCCACCAAGCTTGATCGGCTGCCCACCCTCGGTCAGACCCAGGTCGGGCAAATTGGTCAACGGGTAATTTTGAATGGAAGCTGACCCCTGGCTGTGGTCTTTGTAGCCCAGCGGCAGAATGTCACGCACGGTGGCGGTGGCAATGTCCACCACGCCAAAGGCGTTGGCCTCTTGCAGCGTCACAAACGCGGTCGTGCCATCGGGGGAGATGGAGATGTATTCTGGCTCCACGTCCTGCGCCACGCTGCTGGTGATGGTAACGGTGGGAAAAATGCGAACACCGCGTGCCTGAAGCTCGGCGGAACGGCCGTTCCAGGCGGTAAAATCGGCCGTTGTCACCGTGGCATTCGCCACGCCATTGCTCAAATCAATGATGCTCACCGACCCTTCCGGGTCAACGGTGTAGGCATTATTTGGCTCACCTTCGTTTGCCACCAGCACCTTTTGGCCGTCGGGGGTAAAGGTAATCATGTCAGGCAAGGCACCTACCGGCACCGTCTGCAAAAATGCGCCATCGGCATCAAAAAAGACCGCTTGCCCCGGTACCTGCTTATCCAAAGCCTGCACGGCCGCCACCAGCAAGCCGTCATGAACGTCAACACTGTTGACGCCACCGCCATAGGTTGGCGAAATGGGAATCTGGCTGATGAGCGTGGGAGCAAGGGGATTGCTCACGTCGAGCAGATCAATCTTGACCTCAACGGCGTTGACAACATACAAACGCTGGCTGCCGGGGTCATGGGCAACAATTTCAGCGCCTCCTTCCCCAATGCCGCCGTCATACCGCCCCAACAGGCTAAGCGCCACGCGGTTGGTGGCGGTGGGGGTAATGACGGTTGTGTGTGGGGGGGCAGATGCGGGGGAAACGGCCGTTTCTCCATTTGCCAGTGCCATCATGGGGGCAAGGATAACAGCCAGGACAGTCACAATAACGATAGGCGTAGCCACAAACAGTGCGCTACGCCAAAACAGATTTTTTCTCAAAATGCAATATCCTCCATTTCTTCATTTGCCTAGAGGATACGGCACCCTGTTTAAGCGGTGGTCAACAGGATGTTAACGCTTGTGATCTGGGGAGTTAACAAATTGTTAGGTCTCAATCAAAAACACTTTGCAGTTCCAGAAGTTCAACTTCTGAGAGAAGTTGAACTTCTAAATCCCATTGTAGTTCCAGAAGTTCAACTTCTGAGAGAAGTTGAACTTCTAAATCCCAAGTCATTAACGAACGAACCCTTAACTTCTTGCATAGAAAACAAGAACTTTGGTCATCATGGTGGCTGGTAAGGAAAGAGACCTTGCCAGCCACCAGCCACTCACCACCACCTGTTTGCAGTTTGTCCGCGTCAGAGATGAGCCGGATACTATAGGACATTTGTCCTTCATAAGCAGGCATGTGACTATTCCTGGTTATAGTAAGAAGCATAATCTACACAAGAACTAGTGTGCCCTACAGTTGCACCAGCACAGGAGAACAAAGATGCCACTTTATCGTTTACTATCAGCCTTGGCCCTTATACTGACCACAGCCCTGCTAGCCAGCAAAGCCATTGCCATGCCCCCCGCCGTCACGCTGCCCAATGGTGACATTGCGACCCCACAAAATTATAAAGTTGCTTTTATTGGTGATTCGGGTGATGCACAGTCCTTTCAGGACGTGCTTGACCTTATTGTGGCCGAAGAGGCACAGTTGGTGCTGCACCAGGGCGATTTTGCCTACAGCAGCAACATCACGACCTGGGAAGCGCGTATCAATGACACGCTAGGGACAGCGTTTCCCTTTGTCGGGCCTGACGGAAACCACGATGACTGGTCAATCTATGTCCCGTTTTTTCAGGCACGTTTGGAAGCAATGGGGATTTCGCCCAACCCACTTGAGACTGGTGCAGATAATTTCACGTTTAACTACCAGGGTCTTGAAATTGTCTTTTCGCAGCAAGGGGGGAACCCAACTTTTATTGAAACAAGTTTGGCCGATGACAATCATATCTGGAAGATCTGTGGCTGGCACTACAATATGAACGCTATGCAAATTGGTAGTAAATCGGATCAGCAAGGTTGGGGTGATTATGAAACGTGTCGGGAGCAAGGGGCGATCATCGTAACGGGACATGAACACAGCTATGAGCGCACGCGCACGCTCACCAATATGACCTCCCAAATTATTGATGTTGCCTGCCCTGATGACCCCAGCACGCCGGATGCCGATGTGTGTGTCTCAAAGGGGCGCAGCCTGGCTATTGTTTCCGGTTTGGGTGGGCGTGGAATGCGGGATCAGAATCGCTGCTTGCCCTATACCTATCCCTATGGCTGCCAGGGGGAATGGGCCAAGGTGTATACGACAGACCAAACGCCGAATGGCACAGAGCAGTTTGGTGCCTTGTTTATTACGTTCTATGTGGATGGCGATCCTTACAGGGCGCGTGCTTATTTTAAGAATACGCTGGGGGAGGTGATTGATTCGTTTGATATCTATGCCACTGATGATGCTATGCCAGATTTGTCAATCACGCTGCCAGAGCCAACGCTTTTACTGAGCTGGCAAGATTTGGGAGATCACATTGACCACTATGAGATTTGGCGGAATGAGGCACCATATTTTGCGACGGGGGATGAAACGGCCGTTAATCTCAACAACAACCTCATTGCTACCACCCACGGCACACCGGTTACATTCCACGACGACACCGCCGGGTCAGACAGCAAAAACTATTTTTATCTTGTTGAAGTTGTGGGGGTAAATAATCAAACAACCTTCAAGGAAGTTGGCAAATTCAGCTATCAGATTTCGCCTGGGACAGGGTAATTTATTTTTAACAGGATTAGCAGGATACTCATGCCTGTCCCCTATCAAAAACTTCTCTGGTCATGGATGGGCCAACGTCTCGTCATCCAGCACATCGCGCACAGAATTGATGAGTTCTTCGGGGGTAAACGGTTTGCGTAGAAGGCGCACCGGGCGATCAAGGTTCAAATTTTGCGCCAGCACATCGCGGGTGTAGCCAGACATATACAAAATTTTGATGTCGGGGCGGGAAGCTCGCAGTGATTCGGCCAGTTCACGGCCGTTCATGCCTGGCATAATCACATCGGTCAGCAACAGATCAATGGTACCGGGGTAGGCATCGCTGAGGGTAATGGCTCCCATCGCGTCCTTGGCCGTCAGCAGTTGGTATCCCTGCTCTTCCAGCACCTCTTCCACCAGTTCCAGCACGCTTTCTTCGTCTTCGGCCAGCAAAATGGTTTCAGAACCGGTGGCCCACTTGCGGCTGTCATCGGTTGCAGCAACGGCCGTTTCTTCCTCACCCCCGGCCACCGGCAAATAAATGATAAATTTAGTCCCACTACCCGGCTGGCTCTCCACCACAATGCCCCCCTCGGCCTGTGCCACCACCCCCGTCACAATTGCCAGCCCCAGCCCCGTGCCTTGTCCCACCCCCTTGGTGGTAAAAAATGGCTCAAAAATACGCTGCAGCAGCAGCTCGTCCATCCCAATGCCCGTATCTTCCACCATCAGCACGGCGTATTCTCCGGGGGCTAAACGGCCGTTCATCGTCGGCATCCCGTCAACGGCGCGATGATGCTGCGTTCGCAACGTCAACGTCCCCCCCTGCGGCATCGCATCACGGGCGTTAATCGCCAAATTGAGAATCAGTTGACGCAGTTGATTGGGGTCAGCCTCCACCAGCCTGGGGTCACGCACCAACACCGTCTCAATTTTAATCTGCTCGCCAATAAGCCGCGTCACCATCTGCACCACATCATCAACCACTTCGTTCAGGCTTACCAGCCGTGGTTCCCACACCTGCTTGCGGCTAAAACTGAGCAACTGCTGCACCAGTTCGCTGGCCTGCAAGCTGGCCTTTTTCACCGCCTCGGCATAGCGGCGAGGGCGCATTTCCAACCCGGTGCGCTCGTGTAGCAGAAGGTCGGTGTAGCTGCGGATGACGGTCAAGACGTTGTTGAGGTCGTGGGCGACGCCACCGGTCAGCAGCCCCAGCGCTTCCATCTTTTGCGCCTGCCGAAACTCTTCTTCGAGCAGCCGCTGCTGGGTGGTGTCGCGCAGGGTGAGGATGGCACCAATGGCTTCTTGGGCCTGGTTACGCAGTTGCACGGCGGTAACATCAAAGGAACGGCCGTTTACCATCAACCGCCCCTGACGATCTGGCTGCGCCAATCGCCCCGCCAACCGCGCCCAACTGTCCACAAGCTGGTCAATGGGCTGCCCCACCAACTTCCGGGGAGAAGCATTGAGGAAGGAAACGGCCGTTTGATTCACATCCAGCACCCGGTTCTCCGCATCCAGCACAATCACCCCATCCTGCATATTCTCCAAAATCACATCACGAGCAATCGGCGTCAACTCCAGCAACCGATAGCGCATAAAGCTCCACACCACCAGCAACCCGCCCAAGCTAATTGCCACCGGAATCAACCGCACCGGCGAATCCGGCATGGGAACGTTAAGATAGCCAGCCAAAATGGGTAGCACCATCGCTACCACCAGCGCCCGCACCTGCGCCCGATACACCTCCGGCGCTCGCCCCATCGCCTGTAGCAACAGATAAACCGAGGCAATCGTGACCAAATACACCCAGGCCACATGGACAAAGCTCCAGCCGCCAAACCCCACCGAGCGCACGTCATAAATCGGTGCCGGCCCCACATATTCGCTGACCCAAATAAGCTGCAATGGTTCGTTAAAAATGGCAAAAAGCACGCTCAGAACCGGCACCACAAGCAGCAAAATCGTGTTACGCCACGTCAGCAGTTCGTCACGCCGGGCATAAACCAGGGCAAAAATAAGCCACAGCACCGGCACAATGACATCGCCGGTGATAAATTGGAAGCGGTGCCAGACAAATTTGGTGGGCAGGGTGGAATCAATGATTTCGAGGACGTATAGAAAAGTCGCGGCGGCCATCATGGCGACCAGTGCCGAGGCATAGCGAGTCAGCCGGGTATGCTTGTAGCTCCAGAGAATAACGGCCGTTATCGCCGAAATTGCTCCATTTAAAATCAAGATCGCCGTAATCAGCGGTCGCAAAATAACCATACTTGCTTTTATCCGGTAAAATTAGACGGTATGCGAGCAGACCGACTTCTATCAATATTAATGCTTTTGCAAACAAAAGGCCAGATGACCGCCCAGCAATTGGGCGACAAACTGGAAGTCTCCACCCGCACCATCTACCGCGACCTAGACGCGCTCAGTGCCGCCGGGGTGCCTGTGTACGCCGAGCGCGGCCCCAACGGCGGCTGTCTGCTGCTGGAAAGCTACCGCACCAACCTCACGGGGCTGAATGAAAACGAAGTGCGGGCGCTATTTATGTTTACAGTGCCGGGGCTGGTGGCTGATTTGGGGGTGGAAAAAGAATCCGAGGCCGCGCTGCGAAAATTAACGGCCGCTTTGCCCCTGCCCTTTCAACAAAATGCCGCCGCCGTGCAGCAGCGACTGCACCTCGACCCCGCTCCCTGGTTCCAGCCGGCCGAACCCGTCCCCTACCTGCGGCTGCTGCAAGAGGCCATCTGGACAGAGCAGCGGGTGCGTATGCAGTACCGCCGCAGTGATGGGCAGTGGGTTAAACGGCTCATTGACCCTTACGGGCTGGTTGCCAAAGCCAGCACATGGTATGTGGTGGCGGGCGGGCAGTTTACACAAGTATTCCGGGTGTCGCGGATTATGGAAGCGGAGATGACAAACGGCCGTTTTACCCGCCCCACCCATTTCGATCTGCCAACATTTTGGCAAAGCTGGTCAGAGCAGATAGAACAGCGACGGGAAAAGATTAGCGTGACGCTGGCCGCATCCCCCGCCGGCGTCGTCCTCCTCAGCCATCTACTTGGTGACGCCATTCACCCGCTTCTGGCCGCCGCAGCCAGCGACGACCGAGGCTGGCTGCATCTCACCCTGTCGTTTGCCTCTTTGGAGGAGGCTGCACAGCAGTTGATGGGGTTGGGAACGGCCGTTGACATCCTCACCCCGCCCACCCTGCGCCACCACATCCACCACCTCGCCACCCAGCTTGTGCAGCAGTATACAAAGCCCCGCTGATAATTGGAGATTGGAGATTGGTGAAGGTTCACCATCTCCAATCTCCAATCCCCAATCCCCCTTTACCACCGCATTCCTTAATCAATTCCACAACATACTTGCCTCCCACCCCACTTTTTGGATAATCATAGCCAAGCACTGGTCAGCAAACTGCCGGGCTAAAAAATCCTGAAAAAGAGTGAAGTATGACTGGAAAAAATAGCAAATCAATGTACAAACGAAAGCTGTGGTACGCTTGGGGTGTTCATCTCTTCACAGCAACGGGAGCGGTTTGGGGTTTACTAGCCATCATCGCCATTATGGAAGCACGGTGGCAAGCCGCCTTTATCTGGTTGGTCATCGCCGTCGTCGTTGATAGTGTTGACGGGGTATTAGCCCGTTACTTTCAAGTCAAGGGCATGTTGCCCGGCTTTGATGGGGGGCTGCTAGACAACATCATAGATTACCAAACCTATGTTGTAGCCCCTGCCCTACTGCTTTACCGGGCAGATCTGCTGCCCGGCATTTTTGCCGTGATTGCCCCAAGTCTGGTCGTTCTAGCCTCAGCCTATCAATTTTCCCAGACAGATGCCAAGACAGAAGACCACTTTTTTACTGGCTTCCCCTCATACTGGAACGTCGTTGTCTTTTATCTATTTATGCTAGAGCTTCATCCGGTTGCCAATTTATTAGCTATTTTGCTCTGCACCTATCTCATCTTCGTTCCCATCAAATACGTTTATCCCTCACGCACTACCCGCTTCCAGCGCACCACAGTGCTGCTGGGCGTTATTTGGGGTGGCATGTTGCTTGTGGCACTGGCACAGTATCCCATTATCCGCCAAGGACTAATTTGGGGGTCGCTTCTCTACGTGGCCTACTACGTGGGGCTAAGCGTCTATTTAACTAACGAAAGCAAGGAATCGCAGCAGTTTAGCTAAACAAACAACAAGCCAGATGCGTTGCACCGGCTGCGGTGCAACGCACATCATTCACGACACTAACGCTCTTCGTCCCAAAAGGCAAAAAATTCGCCAATTGAGCGGCGGAAATAGTTGTGGCGGATAGCCCCGGCAAAAACGGGAGCCGATGATAGCGTGACCATGTTTGGCAGGCGGCGTTCTAGCGGCAGTGGCACTGTGTCGGTGCTAACAATCTCCCGAATTTGCGGAATGGCACCCAGTCGCTCCTTGGCTTTGCCCAAAAAGAGACCATGTGTACATACAATGTAAATATCTTCCACGCCGTTATCCAGCAGCAAACGACATAATTCTACCACCGTTCCCCCGGTAGCAATTTCGTCGTCGTGGATGATGGCGCGTTTAAAGCCACGCACCTGTCGCCCCACCAGCCCGCCAATATGAACGTTGCTATCAGACAAGCGGGTTTTGTAGGCGGCGGCTACAGGCAGCCCTAACGATTCGGCAAATCGGCCGGCCGATTTGGCACTTCCCACATCTGGCGCAACCACCACTGTATCGGCCGGGTCAAACTGGTGCTGCTGGAAATAATCTACAAACAACCCCCGCGCCGTTAGCGGGTCGGCCGGCACGCTAAAAAAGCCGTGCGTCTGCGCCGAATGCAGCCGCATCGTCATCACATGGGTTGCCCCGGCCGTTTTTAACAGGTCAGCCACCAGCCGCGCCGTAATCGAGATGCGCGGCGCATCTTTTTTGTCAGAGCGGGCGTAGGAGAAGTAAGGGATGATGGCGTGAACCTCGCGGGCAGCCGCTCCCTTGGCAATGTCCAGCATCATCAGCAGTTCGACTAAATGGTCACTCACTGGTGGCACCAACGACTGGACGATATATACCTTGCGGCTGCGGACGCTGGCACCAAGCTGTACATAAAGATTGTCGTTACTAAAGCGGGCAACGTGGGTTTCAGCCAGGGGAATACCCAGCAAATCGGCAATATTCTGCGCCAGCTCCGGGTTGGATCGTCCGCTAAATAACCGTACATCTTCTGGATCAAGTGGTTCAGTAAAAATGTCCATTTTCCGTTCTTCCCCTGTCAAGCTGCCTCCTGCTCAGCGGCAACCTGGTCGGTCACTTGCACCAGCACTTCATATGGTTGGGCACCGGAAACGAGGTATTTGTTGGCAAAAACCAGGGCGGGTACACCAGAGAGGCCGTAGTGAAAGGCTTGTTGGATGTCGGCAGTAACGGCCGTTTCCCACACCCCCTCACCCGCCAAAGCCGCCAAAAACGGCTCCCGCGTCAGCCCCACCCGCTCGGCAATCCCGGCCAACACCCCCACATCCTCAATAGCTTGCCCCTCCTGCCAATAGGCTCGGAAGACAGCGTTGTGATACGCCTCCCCCACCCCCATCTCCTCGGCATACTTTGCCCCAATCAACGCCGGCCGACTATCCACCCCAAACGGGCCAGCATTAATCTCCACCCCATACTGCTCCCGCGCCATCGCCTCAAAACGGGGCCGCGCCGCCAAAATCCGCGCCTTGTACTCTGGCGAAATTGGCGGAGACCCCTGTGGCCGCAGTTCAAACGACCGCCAACGCACCGCCACCCCATGCGACTCCTTTAGCTTCTCCAAACTGGAGGAGACTAAAAAGCAATACGGTCAAACATAATCTGACCAAACATCAATGTAAATCTGATTCTTGTCCATTGTTCCCTCACGTAAGACAAGATTGAGAGATTAGGAGACTAATCTCCCAATCTCCCAATCCCCTACACAAATGCCGCCTCTACCGCCAACGCTCTGCGCAACCGCCGTTTATAAAGCAGGCGCGGTATTTCCACCACACCAAAGCGAGCCAAATGTGGCGTTTGGAACTGCACATCCAGCAGTTGGAACCCTCGTTCCCGCAGCCGCATCACCAGTGCTGCCAATGCCACCTTGCTCGCGTCCGTCTCCCGACTAAACATGCTTTCCCCGGCAAACAACCCGCGAATTGCCACCCCGTATAGCCCACCTACCAGCACCCCATTGCGCCACGCCTCCACCGAATGCGCCAGGCCATACCGATGCAGGAGGGTGTAAACCTGCACAAACTCTTCGCTAATCCAGGTCGTTGTACGGCCCGGTGCTGGCGCACCACATGCCCGCATTACCTGCTCAAAAGCGGTGCTGTACCGTACTTCAAACCTGTTGTGCTTGATGGTTCTCTGCAACGAGCGTGGCATATGGAAAGATTCTAACGGCAGCACGGCACGCGGGTCAGGATCATACCAGTGAATCTGGCCGTCACCGTGCGCCATGGGAAAAATGCCCTGGCAATAGGCAGAGACAAGCAAATCGGGCGTCAGCGTCATGAACAGGTGATTGTATAGGGGGAAAGCGGTTTTGTCTAAGGAACGAGGATTAAATAAGTTGCGCAAGAAGTTCAACTTCTCAGAAGAAGTTGAACTTCTAAATGGGCAAGTTATTTAATTTCCATTCCTAAGGGTCTGTCCAGAAACAAGTAAGACAGTTTTACACTAGATACCAGTCAAACTTCTGATAAATCATCTAAGGAACGAGGATTAAATAAGTGGCGCAAGAAGTTCAACTTCTTCTGAGAAGTTGAACTTCTAAATGGACAGTTATTTAATTCCCATTCCTAAGTTATTCGTGGACGGACCCTAAGGATGAGCGGAGCCAAGGTCTATGACAACTTTCGCGCACTCAGGTCAATTAGTCCACTGGTCGAATTTCGCCGCTACGCTAGAATACTGCCAACAGGAAAAATGCTGCCCTCTTGGCAGCATTTAGCAAGAGGAAAGAGAAACAGGAGGAAGTGATGAAAATTCTGCGGCGACTCATTGGTATTATCTTGTTGTTGGGTGCCTTGTTGGGCATTGCACTCAGTGTTGGTGGGGTCATGTACGGCCGGCAGGCCATTGACCTGGCAGGGCAAGGCATTGACAACTCCTTGCTTTTAGCTGGCGACAGCTTGGTAGCGGTGGAAAACACGCTGCTGCTTGCCAAATCTTCCGTGGCTGATGTCAATACGAGCATGGTGACGGTGCAGAAAACGGCCAACGATGTTGCCAATACGGTTAATGACACTCGACCCTTGCTACAAACGGTCAACACCGTTGCCACTCAGGATGTTCCATCCAGCATTGAAGCCGTGCAGGAAGCGGTACCCAACATTGTTGAGGTAGCCGGTGTGGTTGATACTACCCTCACCAGCCTCAGCAAATTTAGCAACAATCAAACCATTCCCGTTCCCATTCCATCACTCGGTTTTGGGTTAATGCCCGTGGAGCTTGAAATCCCCTTTAGCTTTGATTTGGGCATTGACTATAAGCCGGCCGTCCCCTTTGATTCCGCCGTTGAGCAGGTTGGCAGCAGCCTGGATGGGCTGCCTGACCGGCTGCGGACACTGGAAAAAGATTTGCTTGTAGCCGATGCCAACATGGCACTGATCAGTGCCGACATCCTCAATGTGTCTGTTGACCTGGGTACCATTAACCAGCGCATTGCTGAAATCAGCCCGCTGCTCGATGAATACATCCGCATCGTCAACCAGGTGAAAGACGCTTTGGGCGATGTGCGGACGCAGATTGCCGCCCAACTCGACACGGCCAAGCTCGTTATCCTTATCATCATGATCTGGATTGGGCTGGGGAATTTGGCTCCGCTTTACCTGGGGTTGGAACTGGTTACTGGCCGGCGTGACCCGAAGGATGTGTCGGAAGCGATGGCCGACAAGTTGGAAGCGTTGGAAGACAAGATTGAAGCAGTTGAGGCAGAAGTCGAGGACAACAACGCTTAAGGAATGGAAATTACATAACTTGCCCATTTAGAAGTTCAACTTCTGAGAGAAGTTGAACTTCTGAGAGAACTTGGGATTTAGAAGTTCAACTTCTGAGAGAAGTTGAACTTCTGGAACTGCAAAGTTATGTTTGATTGAACCCTAAGCGTTCCATCAAAAACAACTTTGGAGATTAGAATAATTGGGGGCGCAGCGCGTGGTACGTAAGAAAGTGGTTTTACGCGCCCTGCGCCGTGTTGTTGTCTGCCAAATTTGGCAAACAACCAGTTTCCGCAGGGCAGGTGTGAGTGTCGCGGGTGCTGGTGAATAGGGGCTGCCGCTACTTTCTTCATTAAATCTTTATAACAGTATCGTATTCTGGACGAATAATGATGAAGCAACGGATTTTGATTGCCGAAGATGATGTAAAAACAGCAACGCTGGTGCGGCTGTATTTGGAGAAGAATGGGTATGAAGTAACGGCCGTTCATGACGGCCTCTCTGCCCTCGACCATGTTCGCAGCCAGCAGCCAGATCTGATTTTGCTCGATGTGATGATGCCCCATGTGGATGGGCTGGACGTATGCCGCATCTTACGCGGCGACGAAATGACCAGAGAGATACCGATTATCATGCTCACGGCTCGCTCCACCGAAAACGACTTGCTGTTAGGGCTGGATTTGGGAGCGGATGATTACATCACCAAACCGTTTAGCCCGCGTGAAGTTGTAGCGCGGGTACGCACCGTGCTGCGACGCGCCACGCCCGGTGCCAGCAACCAGCAAGCCGAAGAGTTGGTCTACGACGATCTGCATGTCAACTTCACGCGCCACGAGGTGCATGTGGGCGAAGAGCAAGTGTACTTGACACCCAAAGAGTTTCGGCTACTGGAAGTTCTGATGCGCGAACCCAACCGGGTTTTTCCCCGTGGCGATTTGGTAGAGAAGGCATTTGGTATCAATTACGATGGGCTGGATCGCACCGTTGACGTGCATGTGATGAAGCTGCGGAAAAAGATTGAACAAGATGCCGCCAACCCGCGTTATATCCACACGGTGTATGGCATCGGCTACAAGTTTGCCTCATGACTCGTATTCGTCTTCGCACCCGTATTTTTTTAACCCTGCTGGGTACCATGATTTTGGCGGTGCTGCTGGTGTCTGTATTGGCACGGCGCGGCACTGAAAATGAGTTCAACCGCTTTTTGGCGCGGAATTTTCAGCGTGATCAGGCGGTTATTGCCCAGCTTTTGGAAGAGCAACTGCGGCAAGGCGGGGTAGGTGATGCACAGCAGCTTGCAGAAATGGTGGGGGAGGTTTACCATGTCCCGGTCACAATCGTGGACGAAAATGGGCAAATTCTTGTGGCATCACACCCCGGTGATGTGGGGCAGGTTGTGACGTTGGATAACCAGGGGTTGGATAATCAGGAAAAACGGCCGTTTTCCCCCCACGACCCCATCCAATATCGCCTCGACAGCAACGGCCACATTCAGTTCACTCCGCCCGAAATTCCCGCAGGGGCATTCCGCGCCCCAGGGCGTGGCTTCCAGGTCGGCACCCCATCCACCCCCAACTCGGACAACCAACAGACCTTTATTGGCTCCCTCAACCGCTTCTTTTGGACTATTGCCCTGGGCGCAGTTCTCATTGCCGGGGTAGCCGGGCTGTGGCTGGCGCAGCGCATTTTACAACCTGTGCAGGCACTCACGGTGGCCGCACACAAAATGGCCGAAGGCGACCTGGGGCAGCGTGTCAATGTCACCAACCAGGATGAGCTGGGTGAACTTAGCCGCTCATTCAACCACATGGCCTCCGGTTTGCAAAAGCAGGAAACGCTGCGCCGCAACATGGTCTCGGACATTGCCCACGAACTGCGCACGCCGCTTTCCAACATTCGCGGCTACTTAGAGGCATTGCAAGACGGCATTTTGGAAGCCGACGAGGTGACAATCAACTCGTTACACGAAGAATCGCTGCTGCTAAACCATCTTATTGAAGATTTGCAAGAACTGTCGCTGGCCGAGGCGGGGCAACTGCGGCTGGAACCCCATGTGTGTGATGTGGGTAGCCTGGCGGCGCAGGCGGTGCAAAGTGTGCAGCTTGCGGCAGCAGAAAAGGAAATCACCCTGGTGCTCGATCTGCCTGCCGCGCTGCCAGAGGCGTGGGCAGATGCGGAGCGGGTGCTGCAAATTTTGCGGAATTTATTACAAAACGCGGTGGCCTATACGCCACAGGGGGGAACGGTGACAACAACGGCCGTTTGTGCAACGTCCCCTGCTGCCCCCCCCACCATCGAAGTTGCTATCCGCGACACCGGCCCCGGTATTGCCCCCGAACACCTCTCCCACCTGTTTGACCGCTTTTACCGCGCCGACAAATCGCGCAACCGCGCCACCGGCGGCACGGGGCTAGGGCTGGCAATTACCAAGGCATTATTGGATTTACAAAACGGCCGTATTTGGGTCACATCCACTCTGGGGGAAGGCAGCACCTTTACCTTTTCACTGCCAAGAGCAGAGGGTGAGAATTAAAGAACTAATAGTGATACCGAGCCTGTCAAAACTCAATTCTGTCATCTTGCACCACACAACTTTCCGGCGAAATAATTTCGACAACCATATCTTCATCTACCCACTCAATAAACGCCTCAAACGTTTCCAATCGAAGTACAACATCGCCCGATTTTTGTAATGCCTGGAGCAATTTTTGGCGCAAACACGGCTCATTCGCCACCCGCTCTGGCAGTGACACAATAATTTGTTCTTCCAACTCAGCCGCCGCTTGCTTATCAATCATCACGTGATACCCGCTACCTACAGTATCACACCCCCCCCAGTGAATGAAAACGTAGCCGAGGATTGGAATCCTCGGCTACCATTCAGTTTACAGGATTTCCAAGCCTAATCCTGAGAAATCCTGTCCCCAAAAAGGCTTACCCCACTACAATTCCCGGTTGCGGATGAGGCGGAAGGCGGGGTAGATGTAATCCTTGCGGCTGCCGTCATGACGCACCACCCCAGCATTACGCATCCAGTCTGACCAGGCAAACCAGATGACAACCGGCACCTGCGCCCGGTGGCGTTCCTGCACGTGACGGTAAACATCGGCCATGTAGTCACCAATTTCGCGGTACCACTGCGGCCCAATTTCGTTGTCGTCGGCCACGCCAATTTCGGTAATCCAGAGCGGAAGCTGGGGAAACGCCTGTTTGTAAATGGCAAAAGCATCGGCCAGGGTGCCAAACTTGCTGCCCCAGTCAAACGGAGCTTTGGTAGCCCAGCGGGTGTAGGGGTGAATGCCAACCGCATCCACTAGCAAATCGCCACCTAGTGCCACCTGGGTACGCTGCAAATAGGCCACCGTTTCTTCTGGCCCCGTTGCCATGCCATTAAAGATAATGGGCGACTGCAGCGACTCGGCGCGAATGGCATTGGCGACTTTTTGCAGAATGAGGGCGTAATTTTCCGGTTCGACAAAGACAGAAGCAGGGTTATTGCGCTTGTCGCCTTCGTTCCAGATTTGGTAGGCCACGCCTGCGCCATATTTGCTGTAGCGGCGGGCAATCTGGCGGGCAGCATCGGCGAGCTGATCGGCATAGCCAGCCCAATTGCCATTGCCCGTCCACGGGCCAATCCCCCAGATGGTTTCCTGGTTGAGCACAATAAGCGATTTGGTGCCTTGCTGCTGGTAGGCGCGAATGATGGAGTCGTATTGGGCAAAGGCGGTGGCGATGGTGCGGGCGGCGGGGTTGGGGCGGGCATCAACCTTGAAAACAAAGCGCACCCAGTCCAGCCCCTTCAAATCATCATTGTCCATCGGGTTGGAGTTGGGCGCGTCGGGGTTGACGTTCATGCCGGTTTGCAGGCGGGCGGGCGCACCAGCAGCGGGGTTGGTAACGCGGCGGGTGGAGTGGTAGAAGATAGCCGAGCGGATGATTTGCCAGAGCGACTGCCCGGCAACGCCGTACCGCTGTTGGAGGGAGGCTTGCTGACCGGGAAGCAGCCAGGGGTCGTTGATACGGTAATCATCGCCGTCCTTGGCGACAATTAGCACCCAATGCTGGTCGTTGTCGGTGTAGGGGGTGGCAGTGGTGAAATCTACGTGGACGGAGACGGGGTTGCCGGCCGACAAGCTGGCATCAATGTAGCGAATAAGGTCGGGCTGCGAGGTCATCAGGCCGTCGTAGATGATGTCGCTGTAAACATCGGTGAGGGCTTTCCACTTGGTCAGGTAGAGGTCGAGGAAGCCGCCGCTGCTGACCATGGCATCATTGAGACGGCGGGGGTCGGTGGCGTGGCCGAGGGCGGTGGCGGTCATGGCAAAGCAGGTGAGCAGACAGCCCCATTCGCCAATGGTTTTGCTGGAACCGGCGTGGCCGAGCCGCTTATCGGCCCAAAGGGGGTCGCGCTGGGACATGGGAGAGGCGAGAGAGGGCATGGTGGGAGTAGGAACAGTGATGCGGAGGAAGATAAGGTGGCCGAACGGGTTGCCGCTGGGGTCGTGAAGCCGCCAGTCGCCGTAGTAGCTGCCGGGAGTGGGTGGAGCTTGCAGGGTGACGCTGAGGTCGGTTTCGCTGTTGGGGGGGGTAACGGCCGTTAATTCCACCCTTGTCCCATTCGTCATCGCCGTGCCGCCCACAAAGCGGAGCGAAAAACCGGGTTCCCAAGCCACGCTGCCGTTGTTGAGAACGCGCCACGTTTTGGTAAAGCCCGCCCCTGGTTCAATGGGTGTGTCGTCGGGAATGGTCACATCGGCAATAAATTTGGCATCGGGCGTGCCGCTGGCGGCCGGTTTGACGGCCACGATGCGGCCGTAGATGATGTCGCCAAAGAGGGTGCCGCTGGCGTTGGCAAAGCGGAAATCCCAGTAAAAAGTGCCGCTGCGGTTGGGGACGGTGAGATTGACCGAGATTTCGGCCTGCTGGCCGGGCTGGGTGGGGGGCAAGGGAACGGATTGCGCCGTTCCCCCGGTGCCGCCGACAAAGCGAAGGGTGAAGCCGTTGCCCCAGGGCTGGCTGCCGTTGTTTTCGACGCGCCACGTTTTGGTGAAAGTCTGGTTGAAAGGAAGCGGGGTATCGTCGGGTATGGTGACATCGCTGATAAAACGGCCGTTTAATGGCCGCAGCACCCGAAAAGCCCGGCGATCCGGCTCTTCCATGGGGAAGCGGGTGGGAGCAGCTTCCCGCGCTGCTCGCCGTTCGCCGGGAACGGCCACAGCTTCTTCCGCCTCGAACACATCCGCAGCGGGCTGGGGGCGGGTGGCCCATTCGGTCAGCGGCTCAATGAGCTTGGCAAGCTGCCGCCCCACGCCGCCGGAACCGCGCCCCAGCATCCACAGGGCCGCGCCGACGATTTCGGGGTGCTGGTCGTAAAAATCGGCCACGGCCTCCACGTCGGCCAACGCTTGTTCGCTGGAACTGGGCAGCCGGTTGTGGGTCCAGCCGAGTTGGGTGATGTAGAGCGAGGGGCGTGGGATCTGATGGTCGTCACAGGTTTGCAGCAGTTTGGTAAAACGGCCGATGTGGTCGCCGCGCATAAACCAAATGTCGCGGGTTTTGAGGCTGAATTCCTGCAACGCCACGCCGAGCTGGTCGGGGTGCTGCTGGCACAGCTCAAAGTAGCGCAGCCAGCCGTCGCTGCCCCAGGTGGCGGGGTCGGGTGCGCCCGCGCCAAAGCCACCGGCCAGCGTTTTATACCCTTCGGCCAGGGCAAGCTGGGCAAGGTGGACGGAAAAGTGACCTAGCCAGTCGGCAAACGGCCGTTCGCCGCGAGGACGGTCTACCAGTTCGAGCCAAACGTGGGCTTTGTCCAGGTCGGCCGGCAGGGCAGCGCGGTGCTTTTGCCAGTGGGCGACGGCAGCCGCTTCGGGGGTCAGCTCATAGTCAGGTTCAGCAAAGCCCCCTTGCCGCCCCAGCCGGTCACGGCGAAAGATGATAGTGTGGCCGACGTGCGGCTCGGCGGTGGCGAAGGCTTGGGCCTGGGCCAGGGTGGCTTCATCGTCGGTGATTTGGACAAAGAAGGGAACCCCTGCTTGGTGAAAGGTTTGCATCCAGGTGCCGACGGATTTGCTGCTGCTACCGGGGTTAATGTGGAACCCGATTTTGGACATAGGTTTATGCTCCTTGGCGCATAGAGATTGGGAGATTGGAGATTGGGAGATTAGAGATTAACTGGTCTCCAATTTTTTATGATGGCTTACCAATAATGTGCGAATGATAAACGGCCGTTTGTATTTGCGCTGTAAAATAGTTTAGTTTCCTGGCGATTGTGGGGAAAACGGTGAAGATGGGTGGGGAAAACGGCCGTTTTGCCTATAATTCTCCATCAAAAAAGGAACATGTGCCCGATGACACTTAACATTTTGCTGCTTAACGGCCCCAACCTCAATTTATTGGGAACCCGCGAAAAATCTATCTACGGCTCTGATACCCTTACCACCATTACCGCTAACCTGCGTGCCTATGCCGAAACAAAAGGGGTGGAACTGCGCGATTTTCAATCCAACAGCGAAGGGGCGCTGATTGACGCCATTCATGAGGCTCGCCATTGGGCCGATGGCATCATTTTCAACGCCGGAGCCTACACCCATACCAGCATCGCCCTACGTGATGCCATTGCCGGGGTTGCCTTGCCCGTTGTCGAGGTTCATCTCTCAAACGTCCACGCCCGTGAAGCGTTTCGCCATCATTCAATGATTAGTGCTGTTTGCCTGGGTGTCATCGCCGGGTTTGGCCGCGACAGCTACTTTCTGGGGCTGGATGCGCTGGTGCGCAAGCTCAACGGGTAATTAACGCATCAAGTGCTTGCAGATAGCAAGTAACAGGTGGCAAGTCTTGTCAGCAAACAAGACTTGCCACTTGTTACTTGTCACTTACTACGGCTTGTTTTTTTACGCTTTGCCGCTGGCCTGGTTTTGTGGGATGGAGATGCTCCGTTGATTTTGGTGATGGCCGGAACGGCCGTAAATACCACCTGATCATCCTCCCGCTTGCTCTGCCAATAGGCCCAGCCAAAGCCAGCCAGGCACAAAACCGCCACCACCCATACGCCAAAACCAATGGGCTGCCCAGGAACACGGAATTGCACCACAATCGGGGCAATAATGAGCGCCACCAGGTTGATAACCTTGATCATCGGATTTAGTGCCGGACCAGAAGTATCTTTGAATGGATCCCCCACTGTGTCGCCCACAACGGCCGCTTTGTGGTTGTCCGACCCCTTGCCGCCAAGATTGCCTTCCTCAATATACTTTTTGGCATTGTCCCACGCCCCACCCGCGTTGGACTGGAATACCGCCATAAGCTGCCCGGAAAGGATGATCCCGGCCAGGAAACCGCCCAACGCCTCAACGCCCAGCAGGAAACCCACCAGAATCGTCACCGTGACGGCAATGAGACCGAGGCTAATCAGCTCTTTTTGCGCCGCTGTGGTGGAAATTTGCACCGCCCGCGCATAGTCGGGCAGCACCTTGCCTTCCATCAGCCCCGGAATGCGGAACTGCCGCCGCACTTCGGCCACAATTTGGGCAGCAGCGCGGGAAACGGCGCGAATTGCCAGGGCCGAGAACAGAAACGGTACGGCTCCGCCCAGCAGTAGCCCGATAAACACGGCTGGCGAAGCGACGTTGATGCCGCTGATCGGTGTTTGCCCCAGATTAATTTGCACCTTGCCCACATCGGTCAGGTAGGAGCCAAACAGGGCAACGGCGGCAATGACGGCCGAACCGATGGCGATCCCCTTGGTCACGGCCTTGGTGGTATTGCCCACAGCGTCCAAATCGTCCATGATGGCGCGGGCTTGCTTGTTTAACTGAGCCATTTCGCCAATGCCGTTGGCGTTGTCGGAAATGGGGCCAAAGCTGTCCATGGAGATTGTGTTGCCGGTGAGGGTCAACATGCCGATGCCTGTGAGAGCGACGCCGTAGAGAACGGCCGTTAATTGCACCGCCGGGTCAGTCGAATAGCCACCATAAATGACCACCGAAGCCAAAATCGAAGCCGCAATCACCACCACCGCCCACACGCTCGACTCCATCCCCAGCGCCAGCCCCGACAAAATCGTCGTCGCCGGCCCGCTGACCGTTTGCTTGCTCACCTCCTGCACCGGAGCAAAGTGGGTCGAGGTAAAATACTCCGTCACCTTGTCCAGCACCACCGCCAGCACCAGCCCCGCCATCGTCGCCCAAAACGGCCGCCAATCGCCCAGATAAAAGACGGTCACGGCAGCAAAACCAATGGCCGACACCACCGCCGCCAGATAAAACCCCCGATTCATCGCCCCCATTGCATCCCGCTTGGTCTCGTCCGTCCGCACCACCGTGTTGCCAATGAGCGAGGCGATGACCCCGATGCCGCGCAAAATGAGCGGGAAAACGACAAAGCGCATGTCAATGGCACCATCTGACCCAGAAGCGGCCGTTCCCAGCACAATCCCCAGGATGAGTGCCGAGACAATGGTCACTTCAAAGCTCTCAAATACATCGGCCGCCATCCCGGCACAGTCACCCACATTGTCGCCTACCAGGTCAGCAATAACCGCCGCATTGCGCGGGTCATCTTCAGGGACACCCGCTTCCACCTTCCCCACCAAATCGGCCCCCACGTCCGCCGCCTTGGTGTAAATGCCGCCGCCAACGCGCATAAACAGGGCAATCAGCGACCCGCCAAAACCAAACCCCAGCAGGGCATCGGGCGCGGCCACGCCAAACACCATAAAAATGAGCGTGCCGCCCAGCAGCCCCAGCCCCACCGTCAACATGCCCGTCACAGTGCCAGAGCGATACGCCGTTTGCAGTGCCGGGTTGTAGCCTTTCAGCGAAGCCGCCGCCACGCGCACGTTGCCTTCAACGGCCACATTCATCCCCACATAACCAACGGTGTAGGAAAAAACAGAACCCATGAGAAAGGCCACCGCCCGCCCAATGGCAACGACCAGGGTAGCATTTGCCCCAAACAGATGGTTGGCTTCGGTCGTTGGCTCCACTACCCACACGCTGGCCGCCAGCAGCACCGTTAACACGGCAATCAGCACACGAATGGTGCGGAACTGCTGCCCCAGGTAGGCATTGGCCCCCGACTTGATAAACCCCCAAACCTCGCGCATTTTGTCCGTGCCAGTTTCCTGACTCAAAATTTGCTGCCGCAGCCAAAACGCATATCCAATCCCCAACAGCGAGATGATGAGGACGACAATGACGGCACTGATCTCAAAACCGGTCAAATTTTCTAACCCACGCATGAACCACATTCCTTTTGATGTTCAAATGACATAGCACCGTGGCATAAAAAATATCGCAGAGCCGACAGCTTTTTGCCAACCTGCGATATCTTGTATCCAGTGAGCCAGAATCCCGGATTATATCAAATTTGTATTTTTGTCTATATTTTGCTGTCTAACGAAAAATGAGTTCCCCCGGCTGGGTAGCATCAAATGTCACCGTCTTTTGCGCCCCGTTTTCCCGCTGGGTCTCCGGCGTCTGGAAATAAATGGTGGCCGTTAACTCATAAATCGTCGTTGGCTCCCGGTCGCGCAGGTGCATAGTAAGGGTGAAGTTGGTCGAGTTCGGCTCGATGACATTGAGTGAACCAGCTAGTTCGCCCCGTTCGTTGAGGACATTGACTTCGATAGACGGCCGTTCCACAAACGGCGATAAATCAAACCCCACCGCCACCCGCCGGCCGTCGGGGTACACATACAGCCCCAGCTGCTTAATCTTCACATCCCGTGGCGACTGCGCCAGCGGGTCATCAAAAAAAGTAATATTGGTCATTCAAACAGTGCCATGTTAACGTTGGATTTCAACCAGCCGCCCCGAAATAAATTTATGCAGAATACTGCTCATCAACATTTGATAAGGTATGCCTTCTTCCAAAGCCCGCTTTTGAAGCGCTTCTAAATCCTTTTTGGAGAGATGAATATCAACCCGTGCCTCTTTCTTAAAAGTTGCAGCAGCATAGTTTTGATACCGTTTTATCTCCTCCTCTTCATTTGCGACTGATTCCCACTCTCCGCGCTCAAATGAATCCAGCATTTCCTGTTCTTCTTTATCGAGCTGTATCATAATTTTTTTACCTGAGATACTGCTTCGTTGCCTTTCGACTGGGAATAATTGTTTTCAGAAAGATTTCCCTTTCTGACTCAACGAAAGGAACCAAATAAGCATAGTCATTGATGGCGACAACAAACATTTTCTGATGGGCATATCTTTCCTGATTAGGGTGTAACACAACTGCTAACACCTGCCCTTGCTGTATATGAAACACAATTTCCTCAAAAGAAATTCCTCGTTCTTGCTGTAGTTTGATGTTCTTTTCATTGTTCCAGGAAAAGTATTTCATAAGCATAAACTAGCATAACGTGGCCTCAATGACAACAGCTATTTACGCTCTTCAAAATTTGCGCCAGCAGAGAGATTAGCTTACCCTTACAGCCGTTCCAGCATCTTGAGAGGTCGCGATTCACCAGTTGCAGTATGGCAAAACGGCCGTTTTGCTCACCCGCACACTCTTCCCCAAATACCGCTGCATATGATACCTGTCCAGCCCCTCCAGTTCCAGCACCCGAATGCGAATTTGCCCCGCCTCCGTGGTAATGGCCGACACCTTCGCCTTACCGCCAAAGCCGTATGGTGAGCAAGCTAGATTAGATCAAAAGCAACTCGCAAGGCCTGATCAACCCGATCCATCATTTTCTGATCCAAATGGGCAATTTTTCTTTCAAGGCGGCGCTTGTCAAGCGTGCGAATCTGAAACAAAAGAATAACAGAATCTTTGGGTAAGTTACTGTCTTTGGCTTCAACCAGAACTGTCAGCAGAAAGCCTTGTGCTTTGAGATTTGAAGTAAGCGGTGCCACCATCACCGTATTTAGTTTGTCATTGGCAACATCCGTTTGCAGAACAACAACTGGCCGCATTCCTTTTTGTTCAAACCCATAGGCAGGATCAAGATTGCAATAGAAGACATCGCCACGCTGAACTTTCACAGAAACTACTCCAACTCTGTTTCAAATCCAGTTAAGGCTTCATTTTGCACCAACAGCCATTCTTCCTCAGTGCCAATATCATCAAAACTCATCCCGGCCAACAAATCACATTCCTGGCTTAATTGTTCTGCAACCACTATTTTTTTTGCTTCATTGGCTAGGAAATTTTCAACGGCTTGCGCCAAAAGAATAGATTCGTCAATATCGGCCGTTTTTGCTTGCGATACTAATTGCGCCCAAAGCACACGCGGCAATTTGATAGAAACCTCAATATCGTCAATCATTTCAGATACCTCATAGCGCATAGTATACCATAAGACGCAACTACCCCTGCCGTTCAAACCCCTGTAGCCGCTCCAGCACCTGCACCAGCGCCACCTGCCATTCGTGGGTGCTAAGGTCGCGCTTCATCCAAACGGCCGTTTTGCTCACCCGCACACTCTCCCCCAAATACCGCTGCATATGGTACCTGTCCAGCCCCTCCAGCTCCAGCACCCGAATGCGAATTTGCCCCGCCTCCGTGGTAATCGCCGACACCTTCGCCTTCAGCGCCAGGGCCTTGATTCGCAGTTGGTAGAGCAAATTGTGGATTGGGTCAGGAATCGGGCCAAAACGGTCGGCCAGCTCTTCGGCCATTTCGTCAATCTCGTGCAGCGAATCCAGCATTGCCATGCGGCGGTAGAGCCGCAGCCGAAGGGCAGCATCCGGCACATAGTCGGGCGGCACGTAGGTTGCCAGCGGCAAATCAATGACCGGGGCTTCGGGCAGGTCGGGGGGCAGTTCCTCCCCTTTCAGCTCGGCTTTGCGCCGTTTAACGGCCGTTGCCAGCAGCCGCGTATACAAATCAAACCCCACCGCCGAAATATGCCCACTCTGCTGCCCCCCCAGCAAATCCCCCGCCCCCCGAATCTCCAGGTCACGCAGGGCAATCTGATACCCCGCCCCCAGCTGCGTTTGCTCCGCAATCGTCTCCAGCCGCGCCTTCGCCTCCGGCGACAGCGACCGCCACGGACGGTGGAAGAAATAGGCATACGCCCGGCGCGTGCCGCGCCCCACCCGGCCGCGAAGCTGGTAAAGCTGCGACAGCCCAAACGCATCGGCGCGGTCTACAATCAGCGTATTGGCATTGGGAAAATCCAGCCCACTTTCAATAATCGTCGTCGAGAGCAAAATATCAATCTCCCGATCCGAAAACTGCTGCATAATCTTTTCCAGCTTGCGCTCGCTCATCTGCCCGTGCGCCACCACCACCCGCGCCTCCGGCACCAGCCGCTCAATCTGCTTCCGCACAATCTCAATAGACTGCACCCGATTGTGCACCATAAAAAGCTGGCCGCCGCGATCCAGCTCGCGCAAAATCGCCCGCTTCAGCCGCGTCTCGTCCGCCTGCCCCACATACGTTTGCACCGGCAGCCGCTCCGCCGGGGCGGTGTCAATGATGCTGATGTCGCGCACCCCGGTCAGGCTCATGTGCAGCGTGCGCGGAATGGGGGTGGCGGTCATCGTCAACACATCCACCTCGGTGCGCCACTGCTTCAGCTTTTCCTTGTGCGCCACGCCAAACCGCTGCTCTTCGTCAATAATGACCAGCCCCAAATCCTTAAACGACACGTCATCCGACACCAGCCGATGCGTGCCAATGATGATGTCAATCGCCCCCTCGCGCAGAGCCTTGACAATGCGAGCTTGCTGCCCCTGGGTGCGAAAGCGGGACAACATCTCCACTTTCACCGGGAACGCCGTCACCCGTTCGCGGAAAGTGTTGTAATGCTGCTGCGCCAAAATCGTTGTTGGCACCAAAATGGCAACCTGTTTGCCGTCCACCACCGCCTTGAACGCCGCCCGCAGTGCCACCTCCGTCTTGCCAAACCCCACGTCACCACAAACCAACCTGTCCATCGGCTGCGGCTTTTCCATATCTTCCTTCACTTCAGCAATGACGCGCAGCTGGTCTTCGGTTTCGCGGTAGGGGAAGCTGGCCTCCAGCTCCACCTGCCACTCGTCATCGGGGGCAAAGGCGTGGCCGTCAATCGTTTCACGGACGGCATACAGCTCCAGCAGCTCCCCGGCCAGCTCGTCGGCGGCCTGCCGCGCCCGCGCCTTGGCCGCTGCCCACGTCTTTTCACCCACCCGGTTGAGCGTGGGAGCCATTTCGCTGGCTCCAATCCATTTGCCCAGCCGGTCGGCCTGATGCACCGGCACGTAAAGGCTGTCGCCGTTGGCATATTCCACCAGCAAATATTCCCGCTCCATGCCGCCCACGTTGCGAACGACCAGCCCCTGAAAGAGGCCAATCCCGTAATCCAAGTGAACAACGTAATCCCCGGCCTGGATGTCGGCAAAGAAGGTTTCGGGGGCGGTGGGGCGGCGGGGACGAATGCGGCGGGGTGCTGGCCGACTCCAGCCAAAAATTTCGGCATCGGTGAGCAAATCCAGCACCACGTCATTGGTTTGGCGATCTACCAGGGTGAACCCTTCGGGCAGGCTGCCCTGGACAAAGGTCAGGCTGCCGGGGTCGGGAAGTTGGGGCAGTTGCTCGACGGGGTGCAGAGGGGCGGGGGTGCTGAGGAGCAGGGGGGAAGCGGTTTGGCGACGGATGCCCTCTTCCATGACGTTGCGCCCTTCTTCGCGCCACAGGTCGGCCAATCTTGCGGCCTGGCGGCTGACAACCACAGCACGTTCCCCTTCGCGCCGGGCGGAGCGAAGCTGGGTCATGAGGGGGCGCACCTGCCCGCCGTAGCGGGGGCCAGGGGTAAAGGATTCGCTGAGTTCGTGCAGGGGGTGGCGTTCTGGCTCTTCTTCTTCGCCTGCGCCCAAAACCAGCGGCTGCCACCAGCGCAGTTCGTCGGCCATGGCCCGCCATTCAAAGAGGGGGCTGCTGTAGCTGGGGGGCAGGGAGGGCTGTTCGTTGCCAATCTGGTCGGCGTGGTTGAGGAGTTCGTTAACGGCCGTTTCCAGCTCCGCCCAATCATCCACCACCACCAACGCTTTCTCCGGCAAATAATCCAATAGACTGGCCGGGCGGGCATAGAGCAAGGGAAGGTAATATTCGAGGGTGGTAAACGGCCGTCCTTCGCGCAATGGGGCAATATCATCCCGCCACGACGGCAAACTCTCCTCATCCGGCAGCAGCTCGTCGGGCCACGTCAGCGCCAGCTCCCGCGCCACCTGCGGCAACGCCTCCCGCGCCGGGGTAATCACTACCCGTTCCACCGCGCTGCTGCCGTTGACCTCAATCGAACGCTGGGTGGCGGGGTCAAAATAGCGCATGGTGTCAATTTCGTCGCCAAACAGCTCAATCCGCACCGGGTACGGGGCGTTTAGCGGGAAGATGTCAATGATGCCACCGCGCTGGCTCACCTGCCCCGGCGCGTCCACGACGCTGGTCTGGTCAAAGCCAATCTCGCGCCACGTCGTCATCGTTTTGTCCAAATCCAGAATTTGCCCCACGCGCAGGGGGCGGGTGGCGGCAACAAAGCGGCGTTTGGGCAGCGATTTTTGCAAAAAGGCGCGGGCGGAGGTGAGAACAAGCGGCGGGTGTGCCGGGGCGGGCATCATCGGGTGCTGCCCGGCCATGAGTGCGGACAAAACGGCCATGCGCCCCTGAATGGTGCGGTCGCTCCAGGGGCCGCGCTCAAACGGCAGGGGGGTGGGTTCGGGGAAACGCAGCGGCTGGCGGTCGGCGGGGAGCCATGTTTCGAGGGCTTGCTGCCAGCCGGTTACGCTGTCAATGCGGCCGGAGAGCAGGATGATGGGGACGTTGCTGGTGAGGTGGAGGTGGGCAAGAACGGCCGTTCTTGCACTGCCAGGCAGCTCCAAAGATGGGATTGTCTGCTCGGCAGCCAGCGCCGCCCGCAGCTTTTGGTAGGCTGGGAGGTCGTTAAACAGGTCTAGCAGTCCAGAAATGCTCATAGTGAGGAGAGAGATTAGGAGATTGAGAGACTGGGAGACTGAGAGATTGCCTTAGTCTCCCAGTCTCCCAGTCTCTTAGTCTCTGTTTTCAGAGAACCTTTTTACCGTTGTATTTGTTCATGGCTTGCTGAATGCCTTCAGACACAAAGGTTTCGATGGCGGAAACGGCCGTTTCCAGCATCTCATCTACCAGCGGCAGCTCATCTTTGGCAAAATCTTGCAGCACGTAGGCGTGGACGGGCATTTTGCCCGCCGGCCGACCAATGCCCAGGCGAATGCGGGGGAACTCCTGCCCCAAATGCTGGATGATGGAGCGCATACCGTTGTGACCGCCGGAACTCCCTTTTTCCCGAATTCGCACCATGCCAAACTCGATGTCAATTTCGTCATAGATGACCAGGACGTTGGCAGGGGGTACTTTGTAGAACTTCGCCAGCGGCCCCACGGCATCGCCGCTGCCGTTCATCATCGTTTGGGGTTTGGCGAGGATGACGGGGTGGTGGGATAAACGGCCGTTTGCCACCAACGCCTTGTTCTGCACCCGGTTCAACAGCAACCCATGCTTCGCCGCCAGCCGATCCACCGCCATAAAGCCAATATTGTGGCGATTCCCCGCATAGTTGCGCCCCGTATTGCCCAGCCCCACAATCAAAAACCGTTCACTTTCCTCGGCATTCGCCGCCTCTCGCTGCTTGTCGTTGTCATTCATCCGTAAAAATTGCCGTAATTGTCGTAACCAACTCACAGCTACATGCCATCATCTTGACGCAAGCGCAATAAACGCACATCTTCTAAATCAACAGAACGGCCTGCCGCCAGCTTAGAAGCAATCAAATCTTCACGCGAAACAACATAGAACTCTTGCCCTGCATAAATCATTGCTGCCCGCTTTCCCCAAGCATCCTCAAAACGAATACCTGGCGTAAAAGTCTGAACATCAACTCGAATACGATCTTTAAAGATGGTAATCTCATGGGCCAGCAAATCCTCAACAGAGGTCAAGATCGCAGTTCCTAAACGTGCATCTATTAAAGCCTCAAGGAGCCGTTGAGCGTTTTGGGGCGTTGCCTCAATGAGAATATCGAGATCAAACGTTGCTCGCGGAACGCCGTACAGTACAGCAGCAATTCCCCCTATCACAAGGTATTTCACTTCATGTTTTTGAAAGGACGCGAACACGCCCTGCAATTGGTTTAGCATTTTTCTGCTCAACTATTCCTGGGTTTACACCAAGTAACATATCCGTAAAAAAGCATAACATATCCATACGCTCAATAAGTGAAAGAGACTGAAACCAAATAGCTTTTGCTTCAATGTCTTCCTCATGCCGATCATGTGAAACTGACCTAGTTGTTGTCAAATCTTACTCCCGCCCTTGATAAGAGGCTGTTGTTTCCAGTAATTGTAGCTGGACAGGCTGGCTTTGTTCTTCAAATTGGTGCATTGCAATATCCAGATTCGTCACAATAGCCTCGACCATTTGATTACGATTTTTCTCACTCGCCCCACATGATAAAAATGTTCTCTGGTAAGAATGTTGAACTTGCTCCAAAGAGAATCAATGTATTCGTTGTTACGATAAGCGTTATGGTGCCATGTCGAGAGAATAAATGTAGCAGGCGTATCCGCTAGTAACTCAAACAACTCGATTTCGCACGCATCATCCCAACTATTGTAATAATCCACATGCCGACCAATATAGGGCGGGTCACAGTAAATGAGGTCATGTGCCGTCGCCTGGCGAATCGTCTCCGCAAAATTCTGATGTTTGAAACAAACATCTTTTACCTGCAACAGCCTGGCGACATAATGAACCTGGTTGACAATTTTTGTGATATAGGCTGGGGAAAAACGGTGTGGTTTGCGGCAAAAAGGTACGTTCAATTCACCTTTGCAGTTAAATCGAATCATGCCATTGAACCCAGCGCGATTCAGGAAAAGAAAATCCAAAGGGTTTTGCTCACGGTTAAATCTTTCCCGGACGGCATAATAATGGGTTTCACCAACTTCTAAAAGTTTGTCCCCTTCTTCTTCAAGATATTGCCTTACAATACCTGGGGTAATCCGTTTTGCCGCAACAGCCTGATAAAAATTGACAAGATGAGGATTGGTATCGGCCAGTAACGCATTTTTAGGGGCGAGGTTGAAGGCAACAACGGCCGTTCCCATAAACGGCTCAATCCACGTTCCAGCAAAATCAGCCGGAACAAGATTGTTGATCCACAAAACCAACTTCGTCTTAATCCCTTGCGACTTGATTGGCGGAACCCTAACTTTCATTGCCATCCTTTATTTACATCGTCATGCCGACACCTACCCAAAATCATTCCTCAACATCCCATTCAAACACATTCCAAAGCTCTGAGGGCTGGGTGGTGTTGAGCTGGATGTTTTGCACCGTTGGCTGCGCCACGGCCAGCTCGATGCGGGTAAAGAGGGGGATGGCGGGCAGCTCGTCGGCAAAGATGCGGAGCGCGGCCTGGTGGTTGCTGTCGTAGTCGGGGGTGCCGGGCAGGGCGGCGCGGGCGGCGCGGCAGGCAGCGTCAAACGGTTCGTTGCGCCAGCCGGTGACGTTGACGTTGCTCCATCCACCTAGACCAATAGATTCCGGGCCGGTCACATTTTCCGACAAATAGAGGTCGCAGTTGGGCTGAACGCGACTGAGCCAGCCAAATTCGGCCAGGTCGAAGCGGCGACCGAACACGGGGCCACCGGGGCCATCGCCAAACCAGGTGCCGGCCGACCGGGTATATGTCTCTACCACAATGCCACAATCGCGCATGTTTTCCTGAAAGATGGTGTTGATCTGCTGCCGCAAGCCGCTTTCATTGTTGGTGCCAATGGTAATGGTAAAGGTTGTGCCTGACGATAGCTCTTGCCGTCGCCCGTCGCCGTCCAAATCCGTTAGCCGCGCTTCATCAAGCAAGGCATTGGCAGCGGCCGGGTCATAAGGCCACTGGGTCAGGTCGGCCGGGTAAAGCGGGTGCTGCCCAGGGATGTAGGCGTGCATCATCTGCCCATATCCCCCCGTCAATTCATCAATCATCCGCTGCCTGTCGGTACACATGGCAATGGCCTGGCGCACGCGCTTGTCTTCAAACCAGTCGGGGCGGCGGAAGTCGTCGGTGAATACGCTGTCTATGCCAAAGGCGATGTGTTCGTAGATGGGGCTGGGCTGGATGTGGAGAACGGCTCCGGCTTGCTGCGCGGGGGTGGGGTCGCCGCCAACGGCCGTTAATTGCTCCTGCCCAAACACATCCTGCGTCACCACATCACAGCCATTTAGCGTCGGGTCTTGCAAAATGGCGGCACCATCGGTACCAAAGCGGAAAATCAGCCGTCCCAGCCTGGGCAGCCCTTCACTGGCGCGATAGTAGTTGGGATTGCGCCCCAGCCGCAGTTCGCTGCCCGGCACCCATTCTTCCACCACAAAGGGACCGGTACTTAGCGGCCTTTGCGCCACTTCCGGCGCGTCCAGCAGTTGACGCGGGGTCATGCCCTGGAGCTGGTGGCTGGGCAGCGGCGGCCAAATGTTGGCAAAGTAAGTAATGTCGAGATAGCCGGGAATGCCCGACCAGCGCAAATGGGTGTCGTCCACAGCCTCATAGCTGGCGGTGCGCTCGGTGATGGTCTTGTTGTTGGGGGTGTCGGGGTCGCCCGCCACGGTGAACCCCAGCAGGTAGTCGGCACCGGTAACGGCCGTTCCGTCCGACCAAACCAGTGGCTTCACGGCAAAATCCACCACCAACTGCTGCATCGGTACCTCATCCCCTTCACGAAAGGTAACGGTTTGACCCGCAGCATTCACCAGTTGTTCGCGTGGCACAAGCTGCACGCGGCGACCCGTGGCGTTGATAACCCAATCACCTTCCCGCGCCACCACCTCCTGAAAGTAGGCATCGCCATCGGCCAGGCTGGGTATTTTTTCCAACGCTTGCGGCTGGTAGCCATAGCTGAGGCTGGTGTAGAGGTTTTCATAGAGGGCGTGGCGAACGGCCGTTGCTGGCAGCGACGCATCGCCATACAAATACAAGCTCGTTGGTGCCTGACCCATGCAAACCACCAGTTCGGCACCGGGCAGCGGGGTTGGCTCGGCGGTTGGGGTTGGTTCGGCGGTGGGTTCAGGAACGGCCGTTGGCACATCATCTCCCTCATTGGCAACAGCCGACCCTTCATCTACGACAATGCGGGTAGGAACGGCCGTTTCCGCCAACACCTCCACAGCCTGGGTTGGCACCGCCGGCACAGCGTCATCGGGCTGCTGGCAAGCCACCAGCCACAACAGCAAACAGATAAACAAAATCGCTCTTTTCAAAGGATTACCAGCTCACTCTCAATAGAAGTTAGGCGACAAAGTGCCGCCAAACTTTTAAGTTTAACACATTTTGGGAGGTAGGGCGAAAAACGGCCGTTGGCCGGTTTGCTTTATTGTAAGGAACGTGGGTTAAATGCAAGAAGTTCAACTTCTTCTGAGAAGTTGAACTTCTAAATACCTGCTACTTGCGACTTGTCGCCGATACGCAACATGTCAATTTACGGCCGTTTATAGACCTGCCAACAACCTGCTAACCAACAACCTCGTAAGCCGTGCCAACAACACATTCCTTCACATCTTCAAACAGCGTGTTGACAAACTCACGCACCTTCTCTTCTGCTTCCTGGAACGCATCCTTGATGTCATCAATAATCTGCTCCGCCGCATAGCCAATATCGTGCAGCAGTTGCGCTGCCTCCTGCCATGTCTTTTTGAAGAAATCCTTCAGCACCTGGGCAACTTTCTCGGCCAACACCACCACCCCATTTTTGACCCATTCCAGCCATTTTTCCACATCCTTAAACAGATCGAGGAAAAACGACTTGATTTCGTCCCACACAATGCCTGCCAAAGCCGCCAGCTCCTTCGTGCTGTAATCCACCTGCACATTCAGAAACTCCTTATGGCCGATGATGGGCAGCGTCACGCCAAAGTGCAAAGCCGCCTCAATGGTGTTGTTTGGCTTATTCCAGCCCAGCCCCAGCCCCGCATCAAAACCGGGCAGCGTCATTTTGCCCAGCGCACCCAAATCCAGCGTGTTTTCCCCCAGCGTAAACGACCCCGCCCCGGAAAATCCATCGCTGCCAACGGTCGCATCAAACTCAAAGCTGGTCAAAATGGAGCTGTCTTCAACGTGAATGAGAAAGTGATCGGGGCTGAATTCAACCGTAATGCCAAAGCTCGCCAGCAAAATGGTGACATCGCCCGACATAAAGAAGTGGGGTTTTTGCAGGTTGGGTGGTGCATCGGGACGGTCATAGGTGGAGAACGAGAGATAGGGGCCACCCGGCGGAATCTCCAGTTCACCCGTTGCTACCAGCTTTTTTTGTTCGGCCAGCCCGGCTTGGTCAGCTACAATGGAAAAGAGCCGTTTGTCACCCAGGATGATGGGGGCAAGATAGACATCGGCATAGGCACCCTTGCTTTTGTCCACCTCAATGTCTATCGCCACTTCCAGCAGCAGGAACTTGAAAATGCCGCTCACGTGGAAGCCCTGGTCAAATTTGAGGCCGTTGCCCCAGTCAGAGGCTTCGGGGGCGATGTAGAGCTGGGCTTCTTTGGCAACAGAGATGCTGCCGCCGACCGTCGGCTGGGTCAGCTCATAGTGCATTAACTCGTGGCCGTTGTCAGTGATATACCAGGTCGGTTGGGTCGTGTTCTCCGGCTTGACCACCAGCAGTTGGGTCGTAATAGTTTCATCCGAGGCGGCGGCAAAGGCGGACTGGATGGCCTGCACGGCGGCGTTGTAGGCGGCGTTTTTGGTGCTGCCCCCCTGGCTGGCAACATTGAGCGCGTTTTCCAAATCGGTGCTGTAGGTAAGGGCGTGTTCGGGGTAGCCTTCGATGGCGATTTCCTTGAACACGTCATCGAAGTCGGTGGTGGCGATGCCCGCCAGGGTGTGGACAATATCGGCCAGCGTCAGGTCGCTGACGGCACCGGAGAGGACGCTTTGGGCGGGGTTTTCGGAGTTGACGATGATGGCGAGGGAGCCTTGGAACCCCTGGTCGGTGAGGCCAGAGGTGGTGAGGGTTCCAGCAAAACCGAGCGTGGGCAACCCTTCCCAATCCACGCCAATGACGATGGCGGCGTTGCTGAGGTCTACACCGGTTAACCCGAAGACGTTTTGCCAGGTGCCCATCATGGTGCCGACGAGGGTGAAGCCGTTGGCGACAACGGTGATCGCTATGCCAAACTGCATCCCGCGCTGGAACTGGAAGGGGCCGCTGTTGGTGGTCATGTCGAATTCGAGCCAGCCGCCAAGGGCAATTTCAAGGGGGTCGGCCTGCATTTTGAGGTAGGCCACAACTTTGAGGTGGTTGTCGCCGCCGCCAAATTGGCCGTTGAGGGGGAGGTTGTTGTTGGGGGTGGTGGGAGCGGAGGGGGTGGTTTGGGTAAGAACGGCCGTTTCCACACTCACCCCCACAAACAAAATAAAATTATCCGGTGTCACCTGCACCGCCCCAATCACCGCCACATCCGCCAGGTTCAGCTTTTGCAAAATTTTGTAAATCAGCGAATTGGGGTCAGACAGGCGGCTAAATTCCACCATCGCCATAAAGGTAATGCCCTTGCGGATTTGCACCACATCAGAGGGGAAGACCATTTTGAGTTCGGGCGGCAGCGTGGGAATGTCAAAGGCAAAAGAAGCGTTTTGGTCGCTGGTCGAGAGGGCCATCATCAGGTTGGCCGTGGTAAAAAAGTCGTCAAACACCTTGAGCGCGTCCATGCCTGTGGCCGACGACAGCGCACTCCCGCTGAGGTTTTGCAGCTGCACCCCCACGATAATGCCCAACTGCGTCCCCTTCATCATCTCAAAGTTGATGATGACCTTTAGCCCCCCATCGCCCAGATCCCATTCGCCGCCCAGCTTAAGCATATAGTCGCTGCCCGTTTTGGCGATGGCGATATAGGGATTTTGAATGTCGAGGTATTTTTGCAGCGTAGCGTTGGGGGTCACAGCCAGCGGCGCATCCAGCCCCTGGAAGATCGCCTCAATGATTTTCCACAGGTTGAGGTCGGTGGCGCGGCCTTCAATGGAGAAGTCATTGCTGGGGAAGGCGTAGTCGGCGCTGAGGGTGATGTCGTCCAGAATGGTGGCCTGGCCGTGGAAGCTGCCCGACCAGTTGGTGGCGTATTGCAGGGTGATGATCATCTGGCTGTCAATGGAAACCTGGAGGCTGCCGATGGCAAATTGCCAGGTGCCATCAAGAGCGACGTGGGTGTTGAACGTTTTCTTGGGCAGGTTGGCGCCCACGTACAAATCTTCCAGCGTCAGCACCGGCAGGTTGGGGTCGCTGAGGCCCACATAGGCCAGGATGTCGCTGCTAGAAATGATGCCGCCCTGGTTGGCAGTGAGTTCCCCGGAAATGTTGAAATCTTTGTTGGTGGTGTCGAAGTCGGCGTTGACGGCCAGATCGAGAATTTTGCCGCTGCCCAGGTTCCAGGTCAGGTCGCCGCTGACGTAACCGGCGTTGCCGTAGCCGCTGGTGGATTTGACCAGCGTCCAGCCCGCTTCGTTGAGCTTCATTTGGAATTTGTCGCCGAGGGCGGGAATGGGAGACCAAGGGTGGTCGGTGGTGACGGCGGCGTGGACGAAACGCAAGTCGGGCGGCTCGACCTGGAAGCCGAGGGCGATCTCTTTCAGCATCAGCCCGCTGTCGGTGATGGAGGGAGGCAGGGTAAAGAGGGTTTGGTCGCCGCCCACCAGCCCGGCGAGGTCGCCAAAGCCGCTGAAGGAAGCTTGCCCGGCCATTTCGTCGGGTTCGGCGAGGAGCGTCCAGAGGCCGCTGAAGCCACCGGTGACGGTGGCGGTGACGACGATGGGTTTGAGGGAGCCGATGGCGAGGGTGCCGCCAACGCCGAGGCGGGTGTCGGGGATGGCATCGTCGCTGTCGCTATTATCGTCATCGCCGCTGCTGCCGTTGTTGCCCCCTGAAGGCGCGCCCTGGTCGGGTTGGTAGGTCCAGAGGCGGATGAAGAGGTCTTCGAGGGGGTATTGGCCGAGGTGGAGGGTTTGGTTGAGGGCGGTGCTGCGGGCGCGGAGGTCAATGGTTGGTGGCTGGCCTGCGGTGGCGGCCAGGGTGATGAGGCCGGTGAGGTCGAGGGTGAGGATGTTTTGCAGGAGGTCGGTGAGGGGAGCAAAGAGGGTGTTGACGGAAATTGAGCCGACGAGG
>WBZL01000591.1_pt1 | contig 40665 bp, 40 predicted proteins | sample 5204291 | NCBI WGS metagenome assembly WBZL01 (sample SAMN12344345, study PRJNA552823) | activated sludge metagenome | biome: Activated sludge suspended growth; feature: Nitrification reactor; material: Wastewater; isolation source: activated sludge from nitrification reactor of wastewater... | reverse complement strand
TAACCAGAGACTCCCCCGAAGGGTGCGTTTGTTCAAGTTCCCTGAGGGGGATCCCCCCTCCACCATCACGCTGCGTGATCATCCCGCCGGGAAAAACCATCAGCAGCAGTGACCGTGCTCACTCGGCCTCGATGCGCGTCGCCTCGGCCTCTGCTACTCCCACCCCCTCGATATTCTCGCGCCACTCGCTCCCGGTCGTTCGGCCGGCGGCAGCCCGGAGGCGCGCGGCGGTCGCCTTGGCCTCGTCGAGCCTGCAAAACAATTCGAAGGCGCTCGCAAAACTCGCTTGGTCATCGGCACTTGCGGGCGCGGCAGGCGGCATCGTCGCGTATGCCGCTACTGCGGTCACCTCTCGGTGCGGAAAGCCCTGGTCCTGTCGGACTTCGGCCAGGGTTGTGAATGGGTCCGCCCTCGACTGGCGCTTGTTGGCAAACGCCACAATCGCAGCCTCCTCGTGCGGCGCATCCTCGAACCCCAAAAATTTCCCGTCGTCGAAAATCTCGTACAGCATTGCTCGCGCTCCTTCTCGCGCATCCTTCGTTGGGGGGCCGCGCCAGGGGGGCGAAGGTTTCCCCCTTTTCGGATGGCCGTCCTAGGCGCGGCATGCTCGGTCAGGCGGCGCGCTCTTGCTTTGGCTCGAAGCGAATCACCAGCCTCTGCCCGCAGGCGTCCGCGTACTTGCGCAAGGTCGCCAGGAACAGGGCGTGCTTCCGGCTGCCGATGCTGCCCTCAATGCGTGCCACGACAGGCTGCGACACCCCCATGCGCTCGGCAAGCTCGGTCGGGTCAGGCCAGCGCGGGTGCGGGCGATAATGAGTTCGCGGGCAAGCTCGAACTTCGGCGCTTGCGCCTCGTAGTCAGCGCGGACCTCGGGGGTCGCCAGGATGCGGGCCTTCAGGGCGGCAAGCTCAGTCATCGGTCAGGCTCTCAGGGCCTCGATGACGGCGGCGGGGTTGCGCTCGATGACGTTCAGCAGCACCAGCGCGGGACCGTGCGGGGTGCGGTCGCCTCGCTCCCAATGGCGAAGGGTCGCCGTCGAGAATCCGAAGCGCGCGGCGAACTGCTCTTGCGTCATGCCCACCTTGGCGCGCAGGGCCTTCACGTCCACCGGGCGCGGGCGGTGAATGCGGGTGCCCGGCGCGGGGTGTCCTTCGGCGTGTTCGATGGCCTCTTGCAGGCCACGCTTGATGCTCTCGAATGCGGTGCTCATGTCTTTCGGTTCCTCCATGCCCTGACAAGTAGGTCGGTCAGGTCGGCAAGCTCGTTTCGTTCGGCCTTGGTCAGGTTGGCGCGGTCGCCCTTGGCGAAGAGCGTCAGCAGATACAGCGGCATGTCCTCGCTGTGGAAGTAGTAGATGACCCGCACGCCTCCGCTCTTGCCTTGTCCACCGCGCCGCCATCGCAACTTGCGCACACCCCCGGTGCCCTCCATAACGTCACCGTCTTTCGGATGCCCGGCGAGGTAGCGGATGATGTCCTGTCGTTCGTCCGCGCTCATGAGCTTGTCGGCGGCGCGGATGTACTCAGGCAGTTCTGCGACGGTTTGCATGGTTGGAGTGTAATCCAATGGAACAGTTCGGCCTACTGCATGCCGTTGCTCAGGCGGCGCGCGGCCCCAGGCGGACCACGTTCGAGGGCGTGCGCTCGGCTTGGCGGATGGCCTCTAGCCTTGCCTCCCAGGCCACCAGCGCGGCGCGCTTCTCGTCGGTGTATGCGTGCCGGTCGTAGTGCGCGGCCTGCACACCACTGATGCCGTGGGATAGCAGTTGTGCGCGGGTGTCCTTGCTGATGCCCAGGCCGGCTAGCATCGTCTCCACCGTGCGGCGAATGTCGCGCACGTTGAAGGGCTCGCCACCGATGCCGGCGCAGACTTCGGCGGCGCGGTTGCTCACGGTCTCGGGGTTCATCGCCACGCGGCCATGCGTCGAGAACAGCCACAGGCCGGCCAACTCGGGCGCGCGGCCTTCTGCCTTGGCGCGCTCGGTCTCGCGGGCCTTGGCGCGCTCCACAAGGGCAGCCACCATCCCGGCGGCGTGCGGTGCGAGCGGTAACAGGTGCTCGCGCGGTTGCGTGCGCTTGCCCTTGCCATCCCACAGGCGAAGCGTTGCCGTCTCCGGGTCGAAGTCTCCCACCTTGGCACGCAGCAGCTGGGCCATGCGTTGCCCTCCCGCGTACAGCGCCAGCAGCAAGGCCACGTCGGCAAGCTCGGGGCCGGTCTCGTGCCCGATGCGCAGCAGGTGCCCGATGTACGCGCGCAGTTCGGCGGCGCTCAGGGTGCGGTCGCCTCGTTGCACGGCAATTGCGGGAATGACGTCGACGGGGTTGTGTTCGACACCGAAAGGAATCAGGTCAGCAGGAAGGGCGGAATCGAAGGGGGCGCGCTTGGCCGTATTGAATGCGGCGCTTAGGTAGCTGCGCAGGACTCCGGCGGCGCGCTCTTTGCCGGCCTCACGCACCTTGCGCACCAGCGCGGCGATTTGGTGCGGGGTCACGGCGCGGGCGGGCGTGTCGGCAATCTCGGCATGCGGGAACACATGGCACTTGAAGGCGGAGCGGGTCGAAGCGGCGCTTTTGGCCTTGCCGGCGCGTTCCAGGCGGCCCACGTAGGCGTCGCACAGGGCGCGAAGGGTGTAGCGGGCCTGTCGGTCGGCTTCAGCCTTGGCGGCTTCTACTGCGGCGCGCTCGGCCTCTGCTGCGGCGCGCTCGGCTTCCTTCGCGGCCTTCTTGGCGGCCTCTTGCTCGCGCACCAGCTCGCGCGGGTCGATGCGTTGGTCGATGAGGGTTTGCAGGCGGCGGGCTTCGGCTCGTGCGCCTCGTTGCGTCACCTCCTTTGTCTGTTTGTCGACCACATCCTCAAGGTGCCATACGCGCACGTCCCCAATGGTGATTCTGATGGTGCGGCGGTCTAGCTTGCTCTCGAAGATGTACGACTTTGCGCCAGCGGTCGCGCGAACAGCCAAGCGGGGCATCTTCTCGTCCCACAGGAAAACTTGCTTTACCCCTTTGGGGCAAGTGAAGTCGCTGATTTGCCCTGGAGTCAGGTTGACGCGCTTCGGCCCATTCGCCTCCTCGCTGGTATCTGGCTTCTGTGGTTCGCGTCGCATTGCTTCGGCTCCCGGCTCGTTTGGCTACACGGCAGTCCCATGTAGCACCCGTGTAGCCACGGTGTAGCCAGATTCTAGCAACACAGCTCAACATGAATCAACCTTGTGACTCGTGTAGCCAAAGAGAAATCAATGGGTTGCGGCCTTTTTTCGGTGTCTTGTGGTGCTGTTGGCGTTGATAGAACTTGATGGAAAATGTGATTTGTAATCAGAAGGTCGTGGGTTCGATTCCTATTGCCGGCACCAGAATTCCTCCGGTGCTTGTGCGGCGCAAAAAGTTCTTGCCTTCTCGTAGTTCACCGTTTATAGTTCTGTTTCTCCGACGCGGGGTGGAGCAGTCTGGCAGCTCGTCGGGCTCATAACCCGAAGGTCGCAGGTTCAAATCCTGCCCCCGCAACCAAAAAAGTCATTAAAGCCAATCACTTAGCGGTGATTGGCTTTTTTGCGTCTGGAGTGTCGTGCCCACGCGATCGGGTCTTCGCGCCCTGAGCGCCGACATTCATGGCTCTTTGTGCCACGTGCCGCCATGTTTTCCTGTCAAGTCAGGGTGTTGCCCGCGTGGAGCTTTTCACTCCCCAGTTCTCCGATCGAGCAGGTCGGTTCGCAGGCAGCTGGCGGCGACGGGCGAGGCCTGGGCACGGCGTGCGGATCGGCACTCGTTGCCGATCGCGTGGCTGGCGCGCCGGGGTTGAGAGTCCGAGGAGAGTGCGGGTGGTGCGGATGCCCTCGACAGGCTTGCGACCGGCGGGCTCGACGTCTTGCCGATCAAGCCGATCACGCGCGACGCCTTCGCTCAGCGGCCGCGGTCCTCCACGGCGGCGCGCAGCGCGCGGAAGCTCTCGTCCTCGCCCTGGCCCGAGGTATCGACCACATGGTCGGCGCGCAGGTACTGCGGTTCACGCGCGGCGAGGATGCGGCGCAGGTCTTCCATCGCTTCCGCGCTACCGGCCATCGGACGCAGGTCGCCCTGCGCGCTGACGCGCTGCATGTGCTCCTCGGGCGAGGTGCGGAGCCAGATCGTCAGACAGCGCGACAGCAGCAGGTCGTAGGTCTCGGTCTGCGAGACGATTCCGCCGCCCGTGGCGAGCACCGTGCGTTCACCGCTGTCGAGTGCGCGCCGCAGGCAACGCTGTTCGATGCGGCGATATCCCGACTGGCCGTAGAGGGCGAAGATCTCGCCCATGGGCATGCCGGTCTCGCGTTCGATCTCGGCATCGAGCTCGACGAAACGGAAGCCGAGTTCGGCCGCCAGCCTGCGGCCCAGTGTGGTCTTGCCGGCGCCGCGCAGGCCGATGAGGGCGATCCGGTTGCGCCGCGCGGCCTCTTCCTGGCCGTAGTCGCGCATCAACCGGAAGACCACGTCCTCCAGCCGGTGGCGCGGCAGTTGTTCGAGGATGCGCCGCACCAGGCGCTGCTCGACCGACTCCTCGGCGCCCAGGTTCAACATCTCCGGCAGCGACAGCCCCAATGCGCTGGCGATATGGCGTAGCAGCACGATCGAGACGTTGCCCTCGCCGGCCTCAAGATGGGCGAGATGCCGCTCCGACACCCCCGCGTCGCGAGCCAGCTGCTTGCGAGTCAGGCCACGCCGGTCGCGCGTCTCGCGCACGCGCCGGCCGAGCGCGAGCAGGAACTCCCCGTCGCTGCGCGGATCGGGTCGCACCGCCGGGTGCGCGACCGGTACAGGCGCGTCGGAGGCTGCGAGGGTCGGATTCTGGTCGTTCATTACGGAGCGGAGGTCGGAGATTCGTGTTTATGGTGCCGCTGGCGATGCGCTGTCAACGGCGTGACATCGGAGGCTCCCGGCCGGTGTGCGGGGAGTGCATTCAAGCATAGCGGCAAGTGCAGTATATTGCACCTTAGACTTTATCTAAATAATTGAATTTCCTTGTTTTTGGTGCGATGCAGGGTTGACAGCATCCGGATTGGGGGTATTCTTTTGCATGTCTCGCCGAAAGATGCACTTTAGTGCACTTTTTTGGATGGCTTGTGCGGTACCCCAGCCAGTCCGCTCGGCGATCGTGCCAAGGTTCTCTCGCGTCGTACCGTTCCGTGTGCATGCCGGTCGGTACGGTCCGGGATCAGGATGGAGACAGGACGATGCACACCCTCAGCACCGCAGATCACGGCTGCACGCCGCCCCGGATCGTGATTCCGGATCCCTACAACGCCGCCGACGACCTGCTCGGGCGCAACCTCGTCGCCGGGCGCGGCAGCAAGGTCGCCTACATCGACGATGCCGGCAGCTACACCTACGACCAGCTCGCGGCGCGTGCCAGCCGCTGTGGCAATGCGTTGCTCGGCACCCTCGGGCTGGCACGCGGCGACCGCGTCCTGATGTGCGTGCTCGACTGCATCGATTTCCCCGCGATGTTCCTCGGCGCGATCAAGGCCGGGGTGGTGCCGATCGCAGTCAATACGCTGCTCACCGAACGCGACTACGAGTACATGCTCTCCGACAGCGGTGCGCGTGTGGCGGTGGTATCGCAGGCGCTGTTGGCCAATTTCGCCGCGCTGCCCGGGCGCGTGCCGACGCTCGAGCGCCTGGTCGTCGCCGGTGGTGACGACGACGACGGTCTCGAGGCGCTGCTCGCCGCGCAGTCCGAGCAGCTCGATGCCGCGCCGACGCGTGCGACCGACCCCTGTTTCTGGCTCTACTCCTCCGGTTCCACCGGTGCGCCGAAGGGCACGGTGCACATTCACTCCAACCTCATCCATACCGCCGAGCTGTACGGACAGGAGGTCCTGGGCATCCGCGAACAGGACGTGGTGTTCTCGGCCGCGAAGCTCTTCTTCGCCTACGGCCTCGGCAACGGCCTCACCTTTCCGCTTTCGGTGGGCGCCACCGCCATCCTGATGGCCGAGCGGCCCACGCCGGATGCGGTGTTCAAGCGCCTGCGCGAGCACCAGCCCGACATCTTCTACGGCGTGCCCACGCTCTACGCCGGCATGCTCGCGCACACCGGCTGCCCGACCGCGGGCGAGATGAAGCGGCTGCGCGCCTGCACCTCTGCGGGCGAGGCGCTGCCCGAGGGCGTGGGGCGGCGCTGGAAGGAGCGCATCGGGGTCGACATCCTCGACGGCATCGGCTCCACCGAGATGCTGCACATCTTCCTGTCCAACCGCGCCGGCGACGTGCAGTACGGCACCAGCGGCACGCCGGTGCCGGGCTACCGCGTGCGCCTGATCGACGAGGGCGGCGACGAGATCACCGCGGCCGAGGAGCCGGGCGAACTGCAGATCTCCGGGCCGAGCTCGGCGGTGCAGTACTGGAACCAGCCGGAGAAGAGCCGTGCCACCTTCCTCGAGGGCTGGACGCGCAGCGGCGACAAGTATTACCGCAACCGCGACGGCTACTACGTCTACTCCGGGCGCAGCGACGACATGCTCAAGGTGAGCGGCATCTACGTGTCGCCGATCGAGGTCGAGTCGGCGCTGATCGCCCACGAGGCGGTGCTCGAGGCGGCGGTGGTCGGCATCGAGGACGAGGAACGCCTGATCAAGCCCAAGGCTTTCGTCGTGCTCAAGCCCGGCTACGGACCCGGCGAGGCGATGCGGCAGGAGCTGCAGGCGCACGTCAAGGGCATGCTCGCGCCCTACAAGTATCCGCGCTGGATCGAATTCGTCGAGGATCTGCCCAAGACCGCCACCGGCAAGATCCAGCGTTTCAAGCTGCGCGGCATCTAGTGCTTTGGCGGCGCTCGGGGGCGCCGCCCGTGTTCACACCATCAAAAGAGAGGAGACGGACATGGTCGGAAAGGACAGGAAGCTGCGCCTCGCAGTGAGCGCGCTCGGGCTCGGCCTGGGCATGTTGCTGGCGCAGGGCGCGGCGGAGGCGGCGGACAAGGTCAAGGTGGGGCTGATGCTGCCCTACACGGGCACCTACGCCTCGCTCGGCAACGCGATCACCAACGGCTTCAAGCAGTACGTGGCGGAGCAGGGCGGCAAGCTCGGCGGTCGCGAGGTCGAGTATTTCGTCGTCGATGACGAGTCCGATCCGGCCAAGGCGACCGAGAACGCCAACAAGCTGGTCAAACGCGACAACGTCGACGTGCTGGTCGGCACCGTGCATTCGGGCGTGGCGCTGGCGATGGCCAAGGTCGCGCGTGACTCCAAGACCCTGATGATCATCCCGAACGCGGGCGCGGACGAGCTTACCGGTCCGCTGTGCGCGCCGAATGTGTTCCGCACCTCGTTCTCGGCCTGGCAGCCGGCGAATGCGATGGGCAAGGTGGTCGCCGAACGCGGCCACAAGAACGTGGTCACCCTGGCCTGGAAGTACTCCTTCGGCGAACAGTCGGTCGCCGGCTTCAAGGAGTCCTTCGAGCAGGCCGGCGGCAAGGTGGTCAAGGAGCTCTACCTGCCCTTCCCGAACGTGGAGTTCCAGCCCTTCCTGACCGAGATCGCCAACCTCAGGCCGGATGCGGTGTTCGTATTCTTCTCCGGCGCCGGGGCGGCGAAGTTCGTCAAGGACTACGAGGCGGCAGGCCTGAAGGCGGGCCTCCCGCTCTACGCCCCGGGCTTCCTCACCGACGGCACGCTGGAGGCCATGGGCGGCGCCGGCGAGGGCGTGCTGACCACGCTGCACTACGCCGACGGCCTCGACAACGCCAGGGAGAAGTCCTTCCGCAGCGGCTATGTCGCGGCCTACAAGGCGCAACCCGACGTCTTCGCGGTGCAGGGCTACGACAGCGCGCAGCTGCTCGCCGCGGGGCTCTCGGGTGCGCCGGCCGGAGCCTTCGACAAGGAGGCGGTCATGAAGGCGATGAGTGCCGCCACCATCGACAGTCCGCGCGGTAGCTTCACCCTGTCCAAGGCCAACAACCCGGTGCAGGACATCTACCTGCGCAAGGTCGAGGGCGGGCAGAACAAGGTGATCGGCGTCGCCGCACCCAAGCTCGCCGACCCGGCGCGCGGCTGCAAGCTCATGAACTGATTCCGTCGCGGAGGCGGTGGCGGGCCCTCCGCCTCCGCGTCGCAGCCCGCTTCCACCCGTCTGTCCATCGCATCCCGGCGTGTTCCGCATGTCTGGGAGGGAAGGGTTCAATCATGGATTTCACCTCGTTCCTGATCCAGATCCTGAACGCGCTCCAGTACGGCCTGCTGCTTTTCCTGGTGGCGAGCGGGCTGACCCTGGTGTTCGGCATCATGGGCATCATCAACCTGGCGCATGGCAGCTTCTACATGATCGGCGCCTACCTGGCCTTCGCGCTCACCAGCCTGACCGGCAACCTGATGCTCGCGATCGTGCTCGGCATCCCGCTCGCCTTCGGCTTCGGCGCGCTGCTCGAGAAGCTGCTCTTCGTGCATCTGTACAAGCGTGACCACCTGCAGCAGGTGCTGCTGACCTACGGGCTCATCCTGATCTTCGAGGAGCTGCGCAGCCTCACGGTCGGCGACGACGTCCACGGCGTGGCCATCCCCGACCTGTTCTCGGCTTCGATCGCGCTCTCCGACAACCTCTCCTATCCGGTGTACCGGCTGGTGATCTCGGTGGTGTGCATCGCGCTCGCTGTCGGCTTGTGGTGGCTGATGCAGCGCACCCGACTGGGGATGATGATCCGCGCCGGCTCGTTCAACCGCGAGATGGTGCAGTCGCTCGGGGTGAACATCGACCTGCTTTACCGCACCGTGTTCGCGCTCGGCGTGGCGCTGGCCGCGCTGGCCGGCATGCTCGCGGCGCCGATCTCCTCGGTGTACCCGGGCATGGGCGGCAATGTGCTGATCATCTCCTTCGTGGTCGTGGTGATCGGCGGCATCGGCTCGGTGTGGGGCGCGCTGGTGGCGGCGCTGCTGGTGGGGTTCGCGGACACGTTCGGCACGATCCTGCTCCCCGAGCTCGCCGGACTGGCGGTCTATCTGCTGATGGCGGTCGTGCTGCTGTGGCGCCCCGAAGGCATCTTCAGGAAGGGGTGAGGCGATGAACCCGCGAGTCGTGCTGTCTTTCAAGCTCGCCGTGCTGGCAGGGCTGGTGCTGTTTCCGGCGATCGGATCCAGCTTCTATGTCGAGTTGGTGGCGAAAATCCTCGTGATGTCGATCTTCGCGATGAGCCTGGCGCTGCTGGTCGGCTTCACCGGCCTGGTGAGCCTCGGCCATGCCGCATATTTCGGCATCGCCGCCTACACGGTCGCGCTGATCGCGCCCGAATACGAGGCGGCCAACCTGTGGTTCGTGCTCGCGGCCTCGGTGCTGGCGGCAGGCGCCGCGGCGTTCTTCATCGGGCTGTTCGTGCTGCGCACCAAGGGCATCTATTTCATCATGGTGACGCTGGCCTTCGCGCAGATGGCCTACTACATCTTCCACGACACCGCACTCGGGCGCAGCTCGGACGGCATCTATCTCAACGTCAAGCCGGATGCCAGCCTCTTCGGCTGGATGCCGTTCAACCTCGACGAGCCGCTGCACCTGTACTACTTCATCCTCGCCGCGATGGTGGCGGTGTTCGTGCTGCTGGCCTTCGTGCTGCGCTCGCCCTTCGGTCGCGTGCTCGCCGGCATCCACAGCAACGAGCACCGCATGAAGTCGCTCGGCTACGCCACGCAGCGCTACAAGCTTGCAGCCTTCACCCTGGCCGGTGCGCTGGCCGGGGTGGCGGGCTTCCTGTACGCGGTGCTGTTCGGCTTCGTGACCCCCGATTACCTGTCGTGGCATCAGTCGGGCAACGTGTTGCTGATGGTCATCCTCGGCGGCCTCGGCAGCCTGGCGGGGGCGGTCGCGGGCGCGTTCGCCTTCATCGGCCTGCAGGAGATGTTCTCGGACTGGACCAAGCACTGGCAACTGCTGATGGGTCTGGTGATCGTCGCCGCGGTGCTGTTCATGCCGAGTGGACTGGCCGGACTGCCGCGACGCATCTTCCGCACGGTCAATTGGGGAGAAGACGATGAGTGAGGCGATGCTGGTGGCGGACCGCCTGACCCGCCATTTCGGCGGGCTGACCGCCAACCTCGAGGTGTGCATCACGCTCGAGCGCGGCAAGCTGCATGCGCTGCTCGGCCCCAACGGTGCGGGCAAGTCGACCTGCATCAACATGCTCTCGGGCGACCTGCCGCCTTCCGCGGGGCGCATCCTGCTCGAAGGGCAGGACGTGACCGGGCTGGATTCGGCGGCACGCTCGCACCGCGGCATCGGCCGCAGCTACCAGCGCACCAACATCTTTCCGCAATTCACCGTGCTGGAGAACTGCCGGCTCGCCGCGCAGTCGCGCAGGCCGCGGCCGTGGCGGATCTTCACCGACGCGATGAAGACGCGCGACACCGTCGAGCGCGCGCAGGCGGCGATCGTCGAGGCGGGGCTGGGCGGGCGCGAGCTGCGCAAGGCCGGCCTGCTCTCGCACGGCGAGCAACGCCAGCTCGAGATCGCGATGGTGCTGGCCACCGACGCGCGTGTCCTGCTGCTCGACGAGCCGCTCGCCGGCATGGGCTCGGAAGAGTCGGCGCAGATGGTCGAGCTGTTGCGCAAACTCAAGCAGAACCGCGCGATCCTGCTCGTGGAGCACGACATGGATGCGGTGTTCGCGGTGGCCGACACGATCACCGTGATGGTCGAGGGCTCGGTGCTCGAATCCGGACCGCCCGAGCAGATCCGTAACAGCGAGGACGTCCAGGCGGCCTATCTCGGGGAGGATGAACATGGCTGAGATGCTGCTCGAAGCGCGCGACCTCCACACCTACTACGGCTCGAGCCACATCCTGCACGGGGTGAGCTTCTCGATCCGCAAGGGTGAGGCGCTCGGCCTGATGGGGCGCAACGGCATGGGCAAGACCACGCTGATCCGCAGCATGCTCGGCCTGGTGCGGCCGCGCCACGGCACGGTGCGCGTGAACGGCGACGACATGACGCGCGCCAAACCGCACCGCATCGCGCTCGCCGGGGTGGCCTACGTACCCGAGGGGCGCGGCATCTTTCCCAACCTGAGCGTGCGCGAGAATCTCGTCATGGCGGCGCGCGCGGGCGTGGACGGGCGGCGCGAATGGACCTTCGAGCGCGTCATGGAGACCTTCCCGCGCCTGGGCGAGCGTATCGACAACGGCGGCGGCCAGCTCTCGGGCGGCGAGCAGCAGATGCTCACGATCGGACGCGCGCTGATGACCAACCCCGACCTGCTGATCCTCGACGAGGCCACCGAGGGCCTCGCGCCGCTGATGGTCAAGGAGATCTGGAAGGTCATCCGCACCATCCGCGACACCGGCATCGCCACGGTAGTGGTGGACAAGAACCACTCGGCGGTGACTGCGCTGACCAACCGCTCGGTGATCCTGGTCAAGGGCGAGGTGGTGTTCGACGGTCCGAGCGAACAGGTGCGCCAGGACCCGGCCTTGATCCGCAAGCACCTCGGGGTGTGATGCTTCGATACGCGGGCGCGGCCCGGCAGGCCCCGTCCGCGCGTTGTGCGCCGCCCGCGGCGGCGCTGCGCCCGTCCCGGTCCGTCCTCCTCAATCGTCCGGCAGCACCGCCGTGACCTCGATCTCCACCTTCGCGCCGGCCTCGACGAAGCCAGCCACCTGCACGGCGCTCATCGCCGGGTAGTGGTGGCCGATCAGGTCGCGATAGACGGTGCCGATCTCCTCGAGGCGGGCGTTGTACTCGGCGGCGCTGCCCAGGAACCAGGTCATGCGCACGATGTCGGTCGAACGCGCGCCGCCGGCGTCCAGGATGGCGAGCACGTTGCGCAGCGCCTGGCGGATCTGCTCGACGAGGTCCTCGCTGCGGAAGACCTCGTCCGCGTCCCAGCCCACCTGGCCAGCGACGAACAGCATCCGTCCGCTCGCGGCCACTCCATTGGCGTAGCCCTTCGGCCGTTTCCAGCCCGCGGGTTGAAGAATCTGCATGTCTGTCTCCTCGAGTGCGTTTCTGGCGCTGCGCGTACGCGCTTGATGCGCGACCGGGCAGCATGTCAAATAGTGCAGTTCGCGGACGTATTCTGCAATAAAATGCAGAACTTGGGCGGCTGACGATGCGATGGTGTCCGCTTTGGCGGCGTGCCGAGCCATAGCGCAAGTCTTATAGAGGACTTTTGCTTCGCACCCTTGACCCACGCCGCGATCGAAAGCATTCTTCAAAGGTTATGCGCCCCTTCATGCGGGCGTGTTCCTCAACAACCGAGCCAGTGAGTGCGAAAGATGACCGAACGAGTGAGTGTCCAGCGTCTGCAGGTCGCAGCGAACCTGAAGCGTTTCATTGAAGAAGAAGCCCTGCCGGGCAGCGGTGTCGACGCTGCCGCCTTCTGGTCCGGGTTCGATGCGCTGGTACACGATCTCGCACCGAAGAACGCCGCTCTGCTCGCCGAACGCGATCGCATCCAGGCCGAGATCGACGCCTGGCATCGCGCCCACCCGGGGCCGATCGCCGACATGGCCGCGTACAAGGCCTTCCTGTCCTCGATCGGCTACCTGCTGCCGGTGCCCGCCGGTGCCAAGGCCACCACCACCAACGTCGATGACGAGCTCGCCGTGCAGGCCGGCCCGCAGCTCGTGGTGCCGGTGATGAACGCGCGCTACGCGCTCAACGCCGCCAACGCGCGCTGGGGCTCGCTCTACGACGCGCTCTACGGTACCGACGCCATCCCGCAGAAGGACGGCGCCGAGCTCACCAAGGGCTACAACCCGGTGCGCGGCGCGAAGGTCATCGCCTTCGGCCGCCAGGTGCTCGACCAGGCCGCGCCGCTCGCCGGTGCCTCGCATGCCGACGCCGCGGGCTATGCGGTCGAGGCCGGCCGCCTGGTGGTGAAGCTGCAGAGCGGTGCCAGCACCGGCCTGCAGCAGGCCGAGAAGTTCGTCGGCTTCCAGGGCGAGGCCGCCGCGCCGCGCGCCGTGCTGCTGAAGAACAACGGCTTGCACATCGAGATCCAGATCGACCGCAGCGGCGCCATCGGCAAGTCCGATGCCGCGGGCGTGAACGACCTGCTGATGGAAGCCGCGCTGTCGACCATCATGGACTGCGAGGACTCGGTCGCCGCGGTGGATGCCGACGACAAGGTCGTGGTGTACCGCAACTGGCTCGGCTTGATGGACGGTACACTGGAAGACACCTTCGACAAGGGCGGCAAGCCGATGACGCGGCGTCTGAACGCCGACCGCGAGTACACCGGTGCCGACGGCAAGCCGGTAAAGCTGCACGGTCGCGCGCTGCTCTTCGTGCGCAACGTCGGCCACCTGATGACCAACCCGGCCATCCTGTGGGGCGAGGGCAAGGAAATCCCCGAAGGCATCATGGATGCGGTGGTCACCACGCTGATCGCCAAGCGCGACCTCGAGCGCCGCGGCAACTCGCGCAAGGGCAGCATCTACATCGTCAAGCCCAAGATGCACGGCCCGGCGGAGATCGGCTTCGCCGACGAGCTGTTCACCCGCGTCGAGCAGCTGCTCGGGCTGCCGGCCAACACCGTCAAGCTCGGCATCATGGACGAGGAGCGCCGCACCAGCGTCAACCTGCGTGCCTGCATCGCCGCCGCGCCGGCGCGCGTGGCCTTCATCAATACCGGCTTCCTCGATCGCACCGGCGACGAGATGCACACCTCGATGGAGGCCGGCGCGATGATGCGCAAGGGCGACATCAAGAACAGCAAGTGGATCGCCGCCTACGAGCGCCGCAACGTGCTCATCGGTCTGGCCGCCGGCCTGCGCGGCCGCGCCCAGATCGGCAAGGGCATGTGGGCCATGCCCGACCTGATGGCCGCGATGCTCGAGCAGAAGATCGGCCATCCCAAGGCGGGCGCCAACACCGCCTGGGTGCCGTCGCCGACCGCCGCCACCCTGCATGCGCTGCATTACCACCAGGTCAGCGTGGCCGCGGTGCAGCAGGACATCGAGAAGCTCGACCTCGACAAGGAAGCCGAGGCGCTGCTCGACGACCTGCTCACCATCCCGGTGGTGGCCAAGGCCGAGTGGAGCGAGACCGAGCGCCAGCAGGAACTCGACAACAACTGCCAGGGCATCCTCGGCTACGTGGTGCGCTGGGTGGAGCAGGGCGTGGGCTGCTCGAAGGTGCCCGACATCAACGACATCGGCCTGATGGAAGACCGCGCCACGCTGCGCATCTCCAGCCAGCACATCGCCAACTGGCTGCGCCATGGCGTGGTGCCCGCCGAGCAGGTCGAGGCCACGCTCGAGCGCATGGCCGCGGTGGTCGATGGCCAGAACGCGGGCGACCCGCTGTACCGCCCGATGGCGCCGAACTTCGACGACTCGGTGGCCTACCAGGCCGCGCGCGCGCTGATCTTCGAGGGCTGCGCCCAGCCGAGCGGCTACACCGAGCCGCTGCTGCACCGCTATCGCCAGCAGTTCAAGGCCAAGGTCGGCGCCTGAGCGTCGTCCACGCTCGGCGCGAGTCGCGTCGCTCCTGTGCTCCTGCAGGAGCGACGCGACTCGCGATCCGGCGATGGAGAGCTGCACGCGTGCATCGCGGCGACGGCACTGGAAATGTAAAAAGGCGCCTCGCAGGGCGCCTTTTTACATCTTGCTCCGCCCGATCTGCATGATCGGGGGATCAGACCCTCACCACAGCTGCCACCACGGCCGCGTGTCTTCCGGGCCACCGCGGAAATACACGCTGTCGGGGAAGTTCTTGCGCATGACGCGGTCGGCGTCGTCGCGCAGCTGCGCCATGCCGAGCTTGTCGTAGCTCATGACCATCAGGAACAGCGCCTCCTCGATCGCCGGTGCCTGCGGGAAGTTATTCACCGCGGTCTGCGCGCGGTTGATCGCCGCGACGTAGGCGCCGCGGTTGTAGTAGTAGCGCGAGACATGCACCTCGTGCGAGGCGAGCGAGTTGATCAGGTACTGCATGCGCGCCCGCGAGTCGTCGGCGTAGCGGCTCTCGGGGAAGCGCTCGACCAGTTCGCGGAAGCTGTCGAAGGCCTCGCGTGCGCCCTTGGGGTCGCGCTCGGAGAGATCCTGGCGCGACAGGCCGGCGAGCAGGCCGAGGTCTTCGTTGAAGTTGACCAGGCCCTTGAGGTAGTAGGCGTAGTCGACGTTCGGGTGATTGGGATGGAGCTTGATGAAGCGGTCGGCCGCGGCGAGCGCGAGCGCCTGCTCGCCCTGCTTGTAGTACGCGTAGGCCACCTCAAGCTGGGCCTGCTGGGCGAAGCGGCCGTAGGGATAGCGTGCCTCGAGCTTCTCGAATAGCGTCACCGCGCGATCGTAGCCGCCCTCGCTCATCGAGGCCTTGGCCTCGGAATACAGCTTTTGTGCGTTCCAGCCGGCGGTCTCGTCGACCTGCTCGGGCAGGAGGCCGCAGCCGCCGAGCAGCAAGGCGCCAATCAGCGCGGCTTTTGCCGTTAAACTTCCGGGGGTGAACCTGGCCATCGAAGACACTCGCGTGAATGAACACGCCGATTATATCCCAGCCGCCCTCCCAGCCGATCTTCCCGCCGACGACGCCGATGCGTGGGAGGCGCTGACGATTCCCGTCGAACTGGGTGGGCTGCGCCTCGATCAGGCCCTGGCACGGCTTCTCCCCCAACACTCGCGCAGCCGCCTGCAGGGCTGGCTCAAGGAGGGCTGGATCCGCGTCGATGGCGCGAGCCCCGATGCGCGCCGCAAGGTGTGCGGCGGGGAGTGCGTCGAGATCGACGCGCCGCCGCCGCCCGAGGTCACCGCCGCGCTGCCCGAGAACATCCCGCTCGCGGTGGTCTACGAGGACGAGGACCTGCTGGTGATCGACAAGCCCGTCGGCCTCGTCGTGCATCCCGGCAGCGGCAACTGGAGCGGGACCCTGCTCAACGCCTTGCTGCACCGCAACCCCGCGCTCGCCGGGGTGCCGCGGGCCGGTATCGTGCACCGGCTCGACAAGGACACCAGCGGGCTGATGGTGGTGGCGAAGACGCTGGCCGCGCAGACCGAGCTCGTGCGTCAGCTCCAGGCGCGCACGGTCGGGCGCCACTACCGCGCGCTGGTGCAGGGCGCGCTGACGGCCGGCGGCACGGTCGATGCGCCGATCGGGCGTCACCCTACGCAGCGCACGCGCATGGCAGTCGTCGGCAACGGCCGTCCGGCGGTCACGCATTACCGCGTCACCGAGCGTTTCCCGCGTGCGACCCTGGTCGAATGTCGTCTGGAGACCGGGCGTACCCACCAGATCCGCGTCCACATGGCGCACATCGGCCATGCGCTGGTCGGCGATCCGCTTTATGGGGCGCGCCGCTGCGGCGATGTGCGCCTCGATGCGTTCCCGCGCCAGGCCCTGCATGCCTTCCGGCTGGGGCTCACGCATCCGCGCAGCGGCGAGGCGATGCGTTGGGAGGTGCCGCTGGCGGCGGATTTCGCCGCGCTGCTGGACGAGCTGCATGGAGCGCCGCGATGAGCCTGCCGCCCGGCTACCGCTTTTTCGCCCCTGGCCTGCTGTGCCCGCAGTGGAGCCTGCCGCCCGGGGTACGGGCCGTGGTGAGCACCCGCGAGGGCGGCGCAAGCTTGCCGCCATGGGCGAGCTTCAACCTCGGCAGCCATGTTGGCGATGATGCGCGCGCGGTGGCGGCCAACCGCGCACGCCTGGGTGCGGCGATCGGCGCCGAGCCGGTGTGGCTCGAGCAGGTGCATGGCTGCGCGGTGGCGGACGCCGATCGCGCGGCCGGAGTGCCCGAGGCCGATGCGGCCGTGGCGCGCATGCGCGGGCGGGCGTGTGCGGTCATGGTCGCCGACTGCCTGCCAGTGCTTTTCTGCGACGACGACGCCACCGTGGTCGCCGCCGCCCACGCGGGCTGGCGCGGCCTGGCCGCCGGGGTGCTGGAGCGCACCGTGGAGCGCATGGGCGTGACGCCGAGGCGCGTGCGCGCGTGGCTCGGGCCCGCGATCGGGCCGACGGCCTTCGAGGTCGGGGACGAGGTGCGCGCGGCCTTCGTCGGCGCGGACCCGGGCGCGACCGCCGCCTTCGTCGCGGGTGGCGTGCCGGGGAAGTGGCTGGCCGATCTCTGCGCGCTCGCGCGTCGACGGCTCACACTTGCGGGCGTGGAGCGGATCGACGGCGGCAGCGTGTGCACCGTGGCCGATCCGGCGCATTTCTATTCTTACCGGCGTGATGGGACGACCGGGCGTTTCGCCGCGCTGATCTGGCTGGAGGAGGGGCGGCCCGGCGCGATCGCGTGAGTGCGGCGTTGCCGCGATCCGTCTCGCATGACCGTCTTAGGGATTGCGGCTATTGATCGGCGTCAGTTTCGGCTCTATCGTTGCGTTCGAGTGCTTCTCGCTCCTGCTGCAGGCGGCGACGTCGGCGGGCCGGGGTGCCGAACAGCCAAAGAAACAGGGCCAGGGGCGCGAGCCCCCAGAACACGAAGGTCAGGACGGCGGCAACGATCGAATCCTCCGCCGCGGCGACGAGGACGACGACGTAGAGCCAGGCGATCGGGATCAGATACATGGGTGGATTCTAGCGCGCGCCGCGAGCCGGCGCCGGAGGATCACGGACAGGGCAGGAAACCGCGGCCCCGGCCCGGAGCGGGCGGACGCGGCCTCAGGAGAAAGGGATGTCGGATACGACGGGCAAGCAGGTGCCGCCGGGAATGCAGGCGATCCTCGCCGCGGGACAGGCGATGGCGCAGGGTTTCTTCGATGCGCTCGCACGCCAGCATGTGGCGATGCAGGATTCCTCGGGGGTGGCGGCGCAGAAGCTGCCGATGCCCGAGACCGAGGTGATGGCCTCGCTGCAGAAGGTCTTCGCCGAGAAGCACGCCGAACTGTGGTCGTCCATGCTTGCGCGCACGCCGGGGGCGGCAGGCCCCGCGGTGGTGCAGCCCGAGCCGGGCGACAAGCGCTTCGCGGCGCCGGAGTGGTCCGAGAGCCCGGTGTTCGACTACATGCGCCAAGCCTACCTGCTCAACGCCGGCTTCCTGCGTCAGATGGCGGACGCGATGCCGATCGCCGACGGCCGCGCCAAGGCGCGCATGCAGTTCCTCACCCGCCAGTACATCGACGCGCTGTCGCCGAGCAACTTCGCGGCGACCAACCCCGAGTTCATCAAGACCGCGGTCGAGACCAAGGGCGAGAGCATCGCGCGCGGCATCCAGAACCTGCTCGGCGACCTCGAGAAGGGGCGCATCTCGATGACCGACGACGCGGCCTTCGAGATCGGCCGTAACCTCGCGCTGACCCCGGGTTCGGTGGTCTACGAGAACGAGCTGATGCAGCTGATCCAGTACGCGCCGCTGACCGAGAAGGTCGCGCAGACGCCGCTGCTGATCGTGCCGCCGTGCATCAACAAGTTCTACATCATGGACCTGCAGCCCGAGAACTCGCTCGTGCGCTTCGTCGTCGAGCAGGGCTTCACGGTCTTCCTGGTGTCGTGGAAGAACCCGCGTCCCGACACCGGCGGCCATTACACCTGGGATGACTACCTCGACAAGGGACCGCTCGCGGCGCTCGAGGTGGTGCGCTCGATCACCCGCGTCAAGAAGCCCAACGTGCTCGGCTTCTGTGTCGGCGGCACCATCCTCACCTCGGCGCTCGCGGTGGCGCGCGCGCGCGGCGAGGAGCCGGTGGCGAGCCTCACCTTGATGACCACGCTGCTGGATTTCTCCGACGCCGGCGAGCTCGGCTGCCTGGTCGACGAGGCGAGCGTCACCGCGCGCGAGGCCGCGATCGGCAAGGGCGGGGTGCTCAAGGGGCAGGAACTCGCCAACGTGTTTTCCTTCCTGCGCGCCAACGACCTGGTGTGGCAATACGTGATCGGCAACTACCTCAAGGGCAACAAGCCGGTCGCCTTCGACCTGCTGTACTGGAACTCCGATTCGACCAACCTGCCGGGGCCCTTCCTCACCTGGTACCTGCGCAACATGTACCTCGAGAACAACCTGCGCGTGCCGGGCAAGCTCAGGATGCTCGGGCACAAGGTCGACCTCGGCAAGGTCGACGTGCCGGCCTACCTGATGGCGGCGCGCGAGGACCACATCGTGCCGTGGAAGAGCGCCTACCTGGCGCGCAACGTGCTGGGCGGCGACACCACCTTCGTGCTCGGCGCAAGCGGCCACATCGCCGGCGCGATCAACCCGGCGTCGAAGAATCGCCGCAGCTACTGGACCGCCGATGTGCGCCCGGCCGACCCCGACGAATGGTTCGAGAGCGCCGCCGAGCACAAGGGCAGCTGGTGGCTGCACTGGGCCGAGTGGCTGCGCGGCCATGGCGGCAAGGAGGTGGCCGCGCGCGGACGCCTGGGCAGCACGAAGTACGAGCCGATCGAGCCGGCGCCGGGGCGCTACGTCAAGGAGCGTTCCTGACCCGGAACGAGGAGGTTTTCACTGGTCGACGGCAGCGGATCGGGCGGTCGCTGCCGTCGTGTTCAAGGTCCGTCCAGCACTACGAAAGTACCCCGCATAGGGAGAGGAGAAGAAGATGGCAAGAGTTGCACTGGTAACCGGCGGCATGGGCGGTCTCGGCGAGGCGATCTGCATCAAGCTGGCCGCGCTCGGCTACAAGGTGGTGACGACCCATTCCCCGGGCAACACCAAGGCCCAGGAGTGGCTGCAGACCATGAACAACATGGGCTACGGCTTCAAGGCCGTTCCCTGCGACGTGGCGGATTTCGACTCGTGCAAGGCCTGCGTCGAGCAAGTGGTCAAGGAGGTCGGTCCGGTCGACGTGCTGGTCAACAACGCCGGCATCACCCGCGACATGACCTTCAAGAAGATGACGAAGGCCGACTGGGATGCGGTCATCAGCACCAACCTCGACTCCGCCTTCAACATGACCAAGCAGGTCATGGACGGCATGGTCGAGCGCAAGTGGGGCCGCGTGATCAACGTGTCCTCGGTCAACGGCCAGAAGGGCGCCTTCGGCCAGACCAACTACGCCGCGGCCAAGGCCGGCATGCACGGTTTCACCAAGGCGCTGGCGCTGGAAGTGGCGCGTAACGGCGTCACCGTCAACACCATCTCGCCGGGCTACATCGGCACCAAGATGGTGATGGCGATCCCGCAGGAGATCCTCGACTCCAAGATCCTGCCACAGATCCCGGTGTCCCGCCTGGGCAAGCCGGAAGAGATCGCCGGCCTGGTGGCCTACCTGTCCTCCGACGAGGCGGCCTTCGTGACCGGTGCCAACATCTCGATCAACGGCGGCCAGCACATGTTCTGACCCGTCGGCGGCCGGTTCCGGCTCCGCAACGTGGCGCGCTCCGGTGGAGCGCGCTTTTTTTTGTGCTCGCGGGGCGCGGGAATGGGCTATTGCATCGCAACATGAGTTGTGAAACAGGGGCTATAATCCGCGCGTGAGGTGGCTGATGCGCTGCCGCATCCGCGACCGAAGCGCAAGCCGGCTATCCCGGCCCGCAGGCGGCCTCGGTTTCTACAAATGCTCCTGAAGGATTTCAAGATGTCCAAGAAAATCGCTCTTGTCACCGGCGCCATGGGTGGCCTCGGCACGGCGATCTGCCAGTCGCTCGCCAAGGACGGCTTCAAGGTCGTGGCCAACTGCCTGCCGAACTTCGAGCTAAAGGACGCCTGGCTGTCCGCTCAGCGCGACCTCGGCTTCGACTTCGCCGCCGCCGAAGGCGACGTGTCGAACTACGAGTCGTGCGCGGCGATGGTTGCCAAGATCGAAGCCGACGTCGGTCCGATCGATGTGCTGGTGAACAACGCCGGCATTACCCGCGACAAGTTCTTCCCCAAGATGGAGAAGGGCCAGTGGGATGCGGTGATCAACACCAACCTGAACAGCCTGTTCAACGTCACCCACCACGTCTCCGCGAAGATGGCCGAGCGCGGCTGGGGTCGCATCATCAACATCTCTTCGGTCAATGGCGTCAAGGGTCAGGCGGGCCAGACCAACTACTCGACCGCCAAGGCCGGCGTGCTGGGCTTCACCAAGGCGCTCGCCGCCGAGCTGGCGACCAAGGGTGTGACGGTCAACGCGATCGCCCCGGGCTACATCGGTACCGACATGGTGATGGCGATCCGCGAAGACATCCGCCAGGGCATCATCGACACCGTGCCGATGAAGCGCCTCGGCCGTCCGGACGAGATCGGCGACCTGTGCGCCTACCTCGCCTCCGACAAGGCTGCCTACATCACCGGGGCGACCATCAACATCAACGGTGGCCTGCACATGTGCTGATGTTGCGCCGTGTCATGCGCGAAATCACCCAACCCCGTCGAAAGACGGGGTTTTTTCGTGGTTTCGATGTCGCAGCGCGATATAATTTTTTCGCACAGAGCGAAGACACCGCCGCCGAGGAGACGGAGAAATGCCGGAACAGCAGCGACTGATCAAGAAGTACCCGAACCGCCGTCTGTACGACACGCGGACCAGTTCCTACATCACCCTGGCCGACGTCAAGGACTTGGTGCTCGGTCACGAGCACTTCCAGGTGGTCGATGCGAAGACCGGCGAGGACCTGACGCGCAGCATCCTGCTCCAGATCATCCTCGAGGAAGAGGCGGGGGGCGCGCCGATGTTCACCAGCGACCTGCTCGCGCACATGATCCGCTTCTACGGCAATGCCATGCAGGGCATGATGGGCAAGTACCTCGAGAGCAACATCAAGGCCTTCACCGAGATGCAGGTCAAGCTCCAGGACCAGGCGCGCGCGATCTATGGCGAGAACAGCCCGGTGGGCCAGGACCTGTGGGCGCAGTTCCTCAACTTCCAGGGGCCCGCGCTGCAGAGCATGATGGGCGCCTACGTCGACCAGTCGAAGAAGATGTTCGAGCAGATGCAGACGCAGCTCGAGAGCCAGACGCGCAACATGTTCACCGGCTTCCAGTTCCCGGGCTACGTCCGTCCCGAGGACGCCGAATCCGCCGCGCCCGCCGCGCTCAAGGGCGACGGCAAGAAGTGAGCGGCGCCGCGCGCCGCTGAGGCCGCCGCCCCGACCCGACAGGTTCTTTGCATGACCACCTTCAAGACTTCCGACCTGCCGCGCGTCGGCTTCGTTTCCCTCGGCTGCCCCAAGGCGACGGTCGACTCCGAGCACATCCTTACCCGGCTGCGTGCAGAGGGCTATGCGATCTCGGGCAGTTACGACGACGCCGACCTGGTCGTCGTCAATACCTGCGGCTTCATCGATGCCGCGGTCGAGGAATCGCTCGACGCGATCGGCGAGGCGCTCGCCGAGAACGGGAAGGTCATCGTCACCGGCTGCCTCGGCGCCAAGGACGATGTGATCCTCGCCGCGCATCCGCAGGTGCTCGCGGTCACCGGCCCGCACGCCACCGAGGAGGTCATGCACGCGGTGCATCGCCACCTGCCCAAGCCGCACGACCCGTTCACCGACCTCGTGCCGCCGCAAGGCATCCGCCTGACACCGCAGCATTACGCCTATCTCAAGATCTCCGAGGGCTGCAACCACCGCTGCAGCTTCTGCATCATCCCGTCGATGCGCGGCGACCTCGTCAGCCGCCCGATCCACGAGGTCATGCGCGAGGCCGAGGCGCTCGCCGACGCGGGCGTCAAGGAACTGCTGGTGATCTCGCAGGACACCTCGGCCTATGGCGTGGACGTCAAGTACCGCACCGGCTTCTGGGGCGGGCGCCCGGTGAAGACCCGGCTGCTCGACCTGGCGAAGGCGCTCGGCGAACTCGGCATCTGGATCCGGCTGCATTACGTGTATCCGTATCCGAGCGTGGATGATCTCATCCCGCTGATGGCCGAAGGCAAGATCCTGCCCTACCTCGACGTGCCCTTCCAGCACGCCAGCCCGCGTATCCTCAAGGCCATGAAGCGCCCGGCCAATGCCGAGAACGTGCTCGAGCGCGTGCGCAAGTGGCGCAGCATCTGCCCCGAGCTGACCATCCGCTCGACCTTCATCACCGGCTTCCCCGGCGAGACGGAGGAAGACTTCGAGATGCTGCTGAACTTCCTCGAAGAGGCCCAGCTCGACCGCGTCGGCGCCTTCGCCTATTCGCCGGTCGAGGGCGCGACCGCCAACGAGCTGCCCGGCGCGGTGCCGGACGAGGTGCGCGAGGAACGCCGCGCGCGCCTGATGGACTTCCAGGAGGACATCTCCACGCAGCGCCTCGAGGCCAAGATCGACCGCGAGATGACCGTGCTGGTCGACGAGGTCGACGAGGAGGGCGCGCTCGCGCGCTCGCCGGGCGACGCGCCCGAGATCGACGGCCTGGTCGTCATCCCCGAGGGCGACGGCCTCGCGCCGGGCGACTTCGTGCGGGTGCGCATCACCGACTGCGATGTGCACGACCTCTACGCCGAGCGCATCGAGTAAGGCCGGCATTTCCGTGCCGGAGCCCTCGCCGTGCTGAGCGGGGCGGGCTCTGTCGGGCTGGCCTGCGCCGAGCCCTCGGGTGGCGGGCCGGTGATCGGCCTGGCGCTCGGCAGCGGTGCCGCGCGCGGCTGGGCGCACTTGGGCGTGTTGCTCGAACTTGCGCGTGAAGGCGTGGTGCCGCAGATCATCACCGGCTGCTCGATCGGTGCCTTCGTGGGCGCCGCCGCGGCCTCGGGTGACCTCGACAAGCTGGTGCGCTGGGCCGAGACCCTCAAGTGGCAGGACGTGGTGTCGCTGCTCGACGTGTCGCTGCGCGGGGGGCTCATCAAGGGCCAGAAGCTGATCGACTTCTTCGAGCGCAACTTCGTCGACCGCGACTTCACCGAGCTCGACCAGCGCTTCGCCTGCGTCGCCACCGAACTCTCCACCGGACGCGAGATCTGGCTGCACGAGGGCAGCGTGTCGGCCGCGGTGCGTGCGTCGATCGCGCTCCCCGGGCTGATGACGCCGGTGCTGCACCAGGGCCGCATGTTGGTCGATGGCGGCCTGGTCAATCCGGTGCCGGTGTCGCTGTGCCGCGCGATGGGGGCCGACGTCGTGATCGCGGTGGATCTCGGCTCGGACATGGTGGGGCGCGCCTTCCGGCGCTCGGCGGTCGAGCCTGCGCCGGTCGAGGAGACCGAGGCGGGGTGGACCGAGCGCCTGCTCGCGCGCTTCGGCTTCGCCGCCGAAGCCGAGTCCGGCATGCCCTCGCGGCCCCTGGCTGCGGCCGACAGCCTTCCCTCGCTGGTCTCGGTGATCAGCTCCAGCATCAACATCATGCAGGTGCGCATCGCGCGCAGCCGCCTCGCCGGCGAGCCCGCGGACCTGCTGGTGTCGCCGCGGGTGAGCCAGCTCGGCTTGATGGACTATCACCGCGCCGACGAGGCGATCGCCGAGGGCGTCGCGGCGGTGGCGCGGGTGCGCCCGTTGTTGCGCGAGCTGCTCGGCGGCGCCAACGAGTGAGGATCGGATGAGCGATGAACTGAATGCGCGCCTGCGCGCGATCGTCGGCGCGGCCAACGTGCTCGACGGCGAAACCGACATGGCACCCTTCCTGAGCGACTGGCGCGGGCGCTACCACGGCCGCGCGCGCGCGGTGGTGCGTCCGCGCGATACCGCCGAGGTGGCCGCGGTGGTCGCCGCCTGCGCGCAGGCGGGCGTGGCGATGGTGCCGCAGGGCGGCAACACCGGCCTGTGCGGCGGCGCGACCCCGCTCGCCGATGGCGCGGCGGTGGTGATCAGTCTCGCGCGCCTGGACCGTGTTCGTGCGCTCGACCCCGACAACGACACGCTCACCGTCGAGGCCGGTTGCACGCTCGCCGCGGTACAGGAGGCGGCGCAGGCCGCCGGGCGCCTGTTCCCGCTCTCGCTCGCCTCGGAGGGCAGCTGCCTGATCGGTGGCAACCTGTCGACCAACGCCGGCGGCGTGCAGGTGCTGCGCTACGGCAACACGCGCGACCTGGTGCTCGGGCTCGAGGCGGTGCTGCCCGACGGCCGGGTCTGGGACGGGCTGCGTGCTCTGCGCAAGGACAACACCGGCTACGACCTCAAGCAGCTCTTCATCGGCGCCGAGGGCACCCTGGGCATCGTCACCGCCGCGGTGCTGAAGCTCTTCCCGGCCATCCGCACTCGCGCCACGGCCTGGGTGGCGGTGGCCGACCCGCGCGCGGCGGTGCGCCTGCTCGGGCTCTTGCGGGCAGCCTGCGGCGACCGCGTGAGCGCGTTCGAGATTGTCGGCCGCACGGCGCTCGGGCTCGTGCTCCGGCACATCCCGGGCGCGCGCGATCCGCTCGCCGGTGCGCCGGCGTGGACGGTGCTGGTCGAGCTCTCCGATCCGGCCGTCGATGCGCCGCTCGAGGCCCAACTCGAGGCGGTGCTGGGCGAGGCCGTCGCGCAGGGCCTGGCCAGCGACGCCGCGGTGGCGGCGAGCGTGGCGCAGGCGCGGGCCTTGTGGGCGCTGCGCGAGGACATCTCCGAGGCGCAGCGCATCGAGGGCGTCAGCATCAAGCACGACGTCTCGGTGCCGGTCAGCCGCATCCCCGAGTTCCTCGAACGCGCCGGCGCGGCGCTTGCCGCGCGCTGGCCGGACATTCGCGTGGTGGCCTTCGGGCACATCGGCGACGGCAACCTGCACTACAACCTGTCCAAGGCGGTGGCCGACGACAACGCCACCTTCATTGCACGCACCGCAGAGGTCAATGGCATCGTGCACGACCTGGTTTGCGAACTCGGCGGCTCGATCTCTGCCGAGCACGGTCTCGGCCAACTCAAGCGCGAGGAGGTGCTGCGCTACAAGCCGGCGCTCGAGATGGAGCTGATGCGGCGGGTGAAGCAGGCCTTCGATCCGGCCGGTTTGATGAATCCGGGCAAGGTGCTGTAGAAAGTTCGGAGAGGGGGTTTACAGGTCTCGGGGAGCGACCTATAATGCGCGCTCTTTGGTGCCGGGGGTATAGCTCAGCTGGGAGAGCGCTTGCATGGCATGCAAGAGGTCAGCGGTTCGATCCCGCTTACCTCCACCAAACTGAAGAATGCAGTCCCCATCGTCTAGAGGCCTAGGACACCGCCCTTTCACGGCGATAACCGGGGTTCGAATCCCCGTGGGGACGCCAGAAAAGGCGGTCCGGCCAATGGCTGGAAAGCAAACCGGTGAAAGCCGGGCAGGTCAGCGCGGAGTGGTAGTTCAGTCGGTTAGAATACCGGCCTGTCACGCCGGGGGTCGCGGGTTCGAGTCCCGTCCACTCCGCCAGTTTCAAGAGCAGGGCTTCGGCCTTGCGATGTTTCGGAAGTGACGCTCCGGGGCAGTTGCGGTGGGCTTTTTCAGAAGCTATAATCGCCGACTCGTTGTGGGGGTATAGCTCAGCTGGGAGAGCGCTTGCATGGCATGCAAGAGGTCAGCGGTTCGATCCCGCTTACCTCCACCAAAGGTTTTTTGCAGTAGATAGGCTTGCAGTCCCCATCGTCTAGAGGCCTAGGACACCGCCCTTTCACGGCGATAACCGGGGTTCGAATCCCCGTGGGGACGCCAGAAAAGGCGGTCCGATGTTGCTCGGGTCGCAACCGGCGAAAGCCGGAGCAGGTCAGCGCGGAGTGGTAGTTCAGTCGGTTAGAATACCGGCCTGTCACGCCGGGGGTCGCGGGTTCGAGTCCCGTCCACTCCGCCACCAAAAAAGCCACCGTACGGTTTCCGTGCGGTGGCTTTTTTCCGTCTGCGGCCGCAACGGGCATGCTTCCGTTGGTCCTCGGGGAGGGGCCCGCATGCGCCCCTCCTCGCGCCTTACGCCCCCTGCTTCTTGATGCGGTAGTTCAGCTGCGGCCGCGTCATGCCCAGCAGTCGCGCCGCCGCCGACAGGTTGCCGTTGGCGCGCTCGACCGCATGCTGCAGCAGGCGCTGCTCGAAGGCGTCGAGCGACATCCCCGAGTCGAGTACCGCCGCGGCGAGATCCTGCTGCGCGCGTCGCGCGGTTTCGAGCCCGCCCTGGGCGCTGAGCGAGTGCTCGCGGGCGTGCTCGTCGAGCGTGCCGATGAAGAGGTGCTCGACCTCGATCTGGCCGTTCTGGGGCGCGAGGATCACGCCGCGCTCGAGCACGTTCTCGAGCTCGCGCACGTTGCCCGGCCAGGCGTGCAGCTTGAGTGCGTGCATCGCCTTGTCGCTGAGGCCGGCGATGCGCTTGCCGTGCAGGGTTTCGAAGCGGCGCACCATGGCCTCGACCAGTGCGGGAATGTCGCCGGTGCGCTCGCGCAGCGGCGGGATGGTGACCGGATAGACGTTGAGGCGGTAGTACAGGTCGCGCCGGAAAGTGCCGGCATTGACCGCCTTCTGCAGGTCGACGTTGGTCGCGGCGACGAGGCGGACGTTGACCTTGCGCGTGCGCTCGTCGCCGAGGCGCTCGATCTCGCCTTCCTGCAGCGCGCGCAGCAATTTGGCCTGCGCGGGCAGCGGCAGCTCGCCGACCTCGTCGAGGAAGAGGGTGCCGCCATGCGCGCGTTCGAACTTGCCCGCGCGCGAGGTGTGCGCGCCGGTGAAGGCGCCGCGTTCGACGCCGAAGAGCTCGGATTCGATCAGCTCGTCGGGCAGCGCGGCGCAGTTGACCGCGACGAAGGCCTCGTCCTTGCGCGCGCTCATCTCGTGCAGGGTACGGGCGAAGCGCTCCTTGCCGACGCCGGTCTCGCCGAGCAGCAACACCGACACGTTCGTGGACGCGGCGCGACCGATGAGGTCGTAGGCGTGCAGGAAGGCGGCGGAGCTGCCGATGAGGTCGGGGGTGCGGCGCGGACAGGCGATCGTGCGGCGCATGGCCTCGATCTCCTCGCGCAGCTCGAGCAGGCGGCCGACGATCGAGTCGGCCTGGAAGTAGGGCAGCAGCGTGTCCGCGTCGGGCCAGTCCTCGGCCGGACGGCCGACGATGCGGCAGTGTCCGTGCCCGGTCGCGGCGCATTCGGTCTCGCGGAAGAGGATGAAGCGTCCGGTGAAGGCGCTGGTGTAGCCCGAGGCGTAGCCGATCATCATCCAGCACACCGGCTCGGCGGACTCGCCGAAGGCCTGCACGTGCGCTTCCGCCTCCCAGGCGTTCTCCCACAGGAATTCGGCGTAGAAGCCGTTGTCGGCACCGCCGAATTCCAGCCGTACCGGTTCGACGCGGGCGCAGCCCTCGAGCATGTGCAGCTGCGGCCCCATCACGAAGGCATCGGCGAGGTCGCTGCCGCTGCGCGTCTTGCGCGCCAGCTCGGCGTCGCGCATGCCCGAGGCGAAGCCCATGCGGGTGAGAATGCGGCGCGCCTGCTCGCGGCCTACCGATTCGATCAGTTCCTTGCGCAGCTCGGCCATCGCGCCGGCGTGCAGCAGCAGCATGCGGTGCTCGCCGAGCCAGATGAGGCCGTCCTCTGCGGCGAAGCGCAGCAGGCTGCGCAGGTCGGCGTTCTCCGGGTATTGGATGCTGGCCAAGGTCTCCTCCAGGCGGGTTTCGCTTCCGCTCTGCGGCGGTTGGTTTCCGGGGTCGTCGTGGTGGCCGGGCGAAGCAGCTAGGTTACCTCAGGCGGAGCAGCTTCGGGCGGCACGGAACTTCATCGATTATGTGGAAAATCTCGAGAAAAAGGAACGGGGTAGGCGAAACAAGTGAACGGTTCACCATCCGGCCGATCCTGCCTTTCTGCAGCGTGAGCCGGGAGCGGTGTCCGTCGGCAAGCGGGGCGGAAGAGTTCCCGCGCAAGGCGGGTTGCTGCATGGCAATAAATAGACTAAATCAAATAATCAACAAGACACGAGGTTTGATCATTTGGTGAAGCCGAAAAACGTCGCGCAGAGAATGGAATATCGAGAAAGAGCCTGAATCCGGCCATAAGCGTGGGTTTTCTGAAATTGGCACGGAACTTGTTAGGTAGTCCCCTGCGGCCAGCCCGTGTTGATCAATCCGAAGGAGTGTGGGGCATGAAGAACAGCGAACCGGCGGTGGACCTGAACCGGAAGTTCGTCCGCCTGATCGAGCGTCGGCCGGACGGTTTCGTGGAGTTCGAGTTCGCCATCGGCGATCCCGAGCTGTTCGCGGAGATGTTGCTGCCGTCCGAAGCCTACGAATCCTTTTGCCAGTCGAACCGCGTCGTCTTCCTCGAGCCGCGCGAGGAGGCGGCGAAAGGCGAGGACGAGGCCGGGGACTGGAACTGGAGCCTGCATCAAGCCACCCACCAGCGCTTCCGCTAAGCGCCGACAGACGAGTACACAGGAGGAGATTCCATGCAGATCGATTTGCGCACCGTCACCATCAAGCCGCTGCGGCAGACGTTCGACAACATCGCCCGCCGCATCGGCGCGGACAAACCCGCGTCGCGCTACCAGGAAGGCACCCTGGACATGCAGCAGACGGCGAACTTCCACTATCGCCCGACCTGGGATCCCGAGCACGACATCTACGACGCCTCGCGCACCGCGATCAAGATGGCGGACTGGTACGCCTTCAAGGATCCGCGCCAGTTCTACTACGGCGCCTACACCCTGGCGCGCGCCAAGCAGCAGGACACCGCCGAGGCCAACTTCGACTTCGTCGAGAACCGTGGCCTGGCGGCGACCCTGCCCGAGTCGGTGCGCAAGACCGTGCTCGAGCTGCTGCTGCCGCTGCGCCACGTGGCCTGGGGCTCGAACATGAACAACGCGAGCGTCTGTGCCTACAGCTACGGCACGGGCTTCTCGCAGCCGCACATCTACCAGGCGATGGACCAGCTCGGGATCGCCCAGTACCTCACCCGCGTCGGCCTGCTGCTCGGCGACGTCGAGTCGCTGGACGAGGCCAAGCGCGCCTGGATGGACGATGACGCCTGGCAGGGCCTGCGCCGCTACGTCGAGGATTCCTTCGTGATCAAGGACCCGGTGGAGCTCTTCGTGGCGCAGAACGTCGCGCTCGACGGCCTGCTCTACCCGCTGGTGTACGAAACCATCATCGACGACGTGCTGTCGTCCCAGGGGGGCACGCCGGTGGCGATGCTCACCCAGTTCATGACCGACTGGTTCACCGAGACCCGGAAGTGGGTCGACGCCACGGTGAAGATCGCCGCGGCCGAGTCGCCCGAGAACAAGGAAGTGATGGCGCGCTGGCTGAGCCAGTGGCGCGATCGTTCGGCCGCCGCGCTGCTGCCGGTCGCCCGCATCGCCCTCGGCGACCGCTCGGACGAAGTCCTCGGCGAAGTCGTCCAGCAATTCAACGCACGCATGGCCAAGGCCGGCGTCGCCCTCTGAGCGGAGCATCGAATGTCGACCGTATTTCTCGCATTGCAGACCAACGAAGAAACCCGCCCGATCATCGAGGCGATCCTGCAGGACAACCCCGGCGCCGTGGTCGATGAGCAGCCGGCGATGGTGAAGATCAACGCCGATGGCCGCCTCGTCGTGCGTCGCGAAACCATCGAGGAGCTCATCGGCCGCGACTACGACCTGCAGGAACTGCAGGTGAACATGATCACCATGTCGGGCAACCTCGATCAGACCGACGACGAGATCACCCTGTTCTGGAAATCCTGAGACCCCGAGGAGACACGAAAATGGACATGCAAGTCGCCAAGAAGAAGCTCGGCCTGAAAGAGCGCTATGCCGTGATGACCCGGGGCCTGGACTGGACCCCGTCGTACCAGAAGATGGAAGACATCTACCCCTACATCGCCTACGAGGGGATCAAGATCCACGACTGGGACAAGTGGGAGGACCCCTTCCGCCTGACCATGGACGCCTACTGGAAGTACCAGGCCGAGAAGGAGCGCAAGCTGTACGCGATCATCGACGCCTTCAACCAGAACAACGGCCACCTCAACGTCACCGACGCGCGCTACGTCAACACGGTCAAGCTCTTCATCAGCGGCATCAGCCCGCTCGAGTACGTTGCCCACCGTGGTTTCGCCCACGCCGGCCGCGCCTTCCCCGGTCCTGGCCCGCGCGTCGCCTGCCTGATGCAGTCGCTCGACGAGATCCGTCACGCCCAGACCCAGGTGCACTCGATCTCGAACTACAACAAGTACTACAACGGCATGCATGACTTCCACCACATGCATGATCGCGTGTGGTTCCTGTCGGTGCCGAAGTCCTTCTTCGACGATGCCATCACCGCCGGCCCCTTCGAGTTCATGGTCTCGATCGGCTTCTCGTTCGAGTACGTGCTCACCAACCTGCTGTTCGTGCCCTTCGTTTCCGGTGCGGCCTACAACGGCGACATGGGCACGATGACCTTCGGCTTCTCGGCGCAATCCGACGAGGCGCGTCACATGACGCTCGGCCTGGAGGTGATCAAGTTCATCCTCGAGCAGGATCCGGCCAACGTGCCGATCGTGCAGCGCTGGATCGACAAGTGGACCTGGCGTGGCTATCGCGTGCTGACGCTGGTGGCGATGATGATGGACTACATGCTGCCCAAGCGCACGATGAGCTGGAAGGAGGCCTGGGAGGTGTACTTCGAGGAGAACGGCGGTGCGCTGTTCAAGGACCTCGCGCGCTACGGCATCACCATGCCCAAGTGCGCCGAGCAGATCGCGCTCGAGAAGGACCACCTGTCGCACCAGGCCTGGAGCACCTTCTACAACTACGCCGTCGCCGCCAACTTCCACACCTGGATGCCGGACGAGGACGAGATGGCGTGGCTGTCGAGCAAGTACCCGGAGAGCTTCGACAAGCACTACCGGCCGCGCTACGAGTTCTGGCGCGAGCAGGCCGCCAAGGGCAACCGCTTCTACAACAAGACGCTGCCCATGCTGTGCCAGACCTGCCAGATCCCGATGCTGTTCACCGAGCCGGGCGACGCGACCACGATCTGCTACCGCGAGGTCGACTACAAGGGCGACAAGTACCACTTCTGCTCCGACCACTGCAAGGAGATCTTCGAGCACGAGCCGGAGAAGTACGTGCAGGCCTGGCTGCCGGTGCACCAGATCTACCAGGGCAACTGCTTCCCCGAGGGCACCGACCCGACGGTGGAGGGCTTCGATCCGCTGGCCGCGGTGCTGAAGTACTACAACCTGGAGCACGGCCGCGACAACCTCGACTTCGACATTTCCGAGGACAAGAAGAACTTCGCCGAGTGGCGCGGCCAGGCGACGAAGAACATCTGACCCACGCAGGCTGCGGGCGCCCCGGCGTCCGCAGCGATCAAGCGATCGCTAGGAGACAAGACATGGCTGTTGCCGCAATTTCGAAGTACGAATTCGCCCCTGCCGACACGCAGGACAAGTTCCACGGCGCTCAACTGCTGTACATCGGCTGGGAAGACCACCTGCTGTTCTGCGCGCCCTTCGCCTTCCCCTTCCCGCCCACCATGCGCTTCGGCGACGTCGTCGCCGGGCCGATGCAGGCCGCCTTCGGTTACCACCCCGACTACGCGCAGATCGACTGGGCGAAGGCCGAGTGGTTCAAGTCGGGCAAGTCGTTCGCGCCCGACTTCGACAAGTCGCTGGCCGAGAATGGGCTCAGGCACAAGGACGTGATCCGCTTCCGCACGCCCGGCCTCACCGGCATCAAGGGCTCCTGCAGCTGATCGCCCCCCACGGGGTGCGGCGCGCGCCGCACCCCGCGCACCCCGCCAGAGAACGCACAAATGAGCTACGAACTGACGATTGAACCGATCGGCCAGACGATCGAGGTGGAGGAGGGCCAGACCATCCTCGACGCCGCCCTGCGCGCGGGGATCTGGCTGCCCCACGCCTGCTGCCACGGCCTGTGCGCCACCTGCAAGGTGCAGGTGCTCGACGGCGAAATCGACCACGGCGAGGCCTCGAGCTTCGCGCTGATGGACTTCGAGCGCGACGAGGGCAAGACGCTGGCCTGTTGCTCCCGCCTCGAGTCCGACGTGACCATCGAGGCCGAGATCGAGGAAGATCCCGACGCCGAATCCATCCCGGTGCGCGACTTCCCCGGCACCGTGACGCGGATCGAGACGCTGACGCCGACGATCAAGGCGGTCTTCATCGAGACCGACGAGCCGATGCATTTCCAGGCCGGCCAGTACATCAACTTCTTCCTCGAGGGCGGGGAATACAGCCGCGCCTTCTCGCTCGCCAACCCGCCTTCCACCGGCCGCGAGGTCGAGCTCAACATCCGCATCGTGCCCGGCGGCCGCGGCACGACCTGGGTCCACGAGCAGCTTCAGGTCGGTGAGCGCGTGCGCCTGTCCGGTCCCTACGGACGCTTCTTCGTGCGCAAGTCGGCACCCGAGGCGCTGCTGTTCATGGCCGGGGGCTCGGGTCTGTCGAGCCCGCGCTCGATGATCCTCGACCTGCTCGAGGCCGGCGACACACGGCAGATGACCCTGGTGTACGGCCAGCGCAACCGCGCCGAGCTCTACTACCACGACGAATTCCTCGCCCTCGCGGCGAAGCACTCCAACTTCACCTACGTGCCGGCGCTGTCCGACGAGCCCGCGGATTCGGGCTGGGAAGGCTTCCGCGGCTATGTGCACGAGGCGGCGACGGCACACTTCGACAACGACTTCCGCGGCCACAAGGCCTACCTGTGCGGCCCGCCGCTGATGATCGACGCCTGCATCACCGCGCTGATGCAGGGACGCCTGTTCGAGCGCGACATCTACATGGAGAAGTTCTTCTCCGCGGCGGACGTGCAGCAGGTACGCAGCCCGCTGTTCAAGAAGATCTGAAACGGGCGAGGACGGACGGATGAGCATCATGTCCAGCGCGCAACCGGCGGCGCCAGCGACCGCTGCGGACGATCCGGAGATTGGCCGCAGCGTCCGCGCGGCGGGCATCCTGACCAACTACCACGACCTGGGCGCGGGTTTCCCCGCGCTCTTCATCCACGGCTCGGGGCCGGGCGTCTCCGCGTGGGCGAACTGGCGCCTGGTGCTGGCGCCGCTCGCGCAGCGCATGCGGGTGATCGCGCCCGACATGGCGGGCTTCGGCTTCACCGAGCGGCGCGCCGACGTGCGCTACGACATGGAGACCTGGGTGGCGCAGGCGCTCGGGCTGATGGACGCGCTCGGCATCGAGCGGGCCGACGTGGTGGGCAACTCCTTCGGTGGGGCGCTCGCGTTGGCGCTGGCGATCCGCCACCCGCAGCGCGTGCGCCGGCTGGTGCTGATGGGCAGCGTGGGCGTGCCCTTCGAGATCACCGCGGGCCTGGATGCGGTGTGGGGCTACACGCCTTCATTCGAGAACATGCGCCGGATCATGGACTACTTCGCCTGGGACCGCAGCCTGGTGAACGACGAGCTCGCCGAGTTGCGTTACCGCGCCAGCATCCGCCCGGGCTTCCAGGAGTCCTTCGCGAGCATGTTCCCCGCGCCGCGCCAGCGCTGGGTGGATGCGCTCGCCAGCCGCGAGGACGACATCCGCGCGCTGCCGCACGAGACCCTGATCGTCCACGGCCGCGACGACCAGGTGATTCCGCTGCAGACCTCGGAGACCCTGCTACGCTGGATCGAGCACGCGCAGTTGCACGTGTTCGGCCGCTGCGGGCACTGGACGCAGATCGAGCACTCCGCGCGCTTCGTGCGGCTGGTCGGCGACTTCCTCTGCGAGGAGGGTGAAGCATGAGCCCGCGGCCAGCGGCGGGGCAGGGCGGCGGCGGTACGTGAGGGATTGGTGGTGCGCGACCGCAGGGCGGCGCGGGCCATGGCAGGACCCGTCGAACGACGGAGATGGATCGATCGAACCGACCCGGACGGGGGGTCCGTCCCGGGCATATCAAGAGAGGAGCAGACAACATGGCAATGACAGGCGTACTTCGTCCGGGACACATCTCCCTGCGAGTCCTCGACCTCGAGGAAGGCGTCAACTTCTACAAGAACACCCTCGGCCTGGTTGAGACCGGCCGCGACGGCCAGGGCCGCGTCTATTTCAAGGCCTGGGACGAGCGCGAGCACAACAGCGTGCTGATCCGCGAGGCCGAGAGCGCCGGCGTGGACTTCTTCGCCTTCAAGGTCGCCGACAAGGCGACGCTCGACAAGCTCGACGCCGACCTGCAGGCCTTCGGCCTCAAGACCGAGCGCATCCCCGCCGGCGAGATGCTCGAGACCGGCGAGCGCGTGCGCTTCGAGGTGCCGTCGGGCCACCTGATCGAGCTCTATGCCGAGAAGACCGACATCGGCAACGGCCAGTCCTATGTGAACCCGGACCCGTGGATCCCGGATGCCGAGCGTGGCATCGCGCCCTCGCGCATGGACCACTGCCTGCTGTACGGGCCGGACATCGAGAAGGTGCAGGAGATCTTCGAGAAGGTGCTCGGCTTCTACCTCGTCGAGCACGTGGTGATGGAAGACGGCAAGACCGACCTGGCGATCTGGCTGTCGTGCTCGACCAAGGCCCACGACATCGCCTTCGTGCGCCACCCGGAGCCAGGCAAGCTGCACCACATCTCGTTCAAGCTCGACAGCTGGGAGAAGGTGCTGCGCGCGGCCGACATCATGTCGATGAACCGCATCTCGATCGACATCGGCCCGACCCGCCACGGCATCACCCGCGGCACCACGATCTATGCCTTCGACCCCTCGGGCAACCGCTTCGAGACCTTCTGCGGCGGCTACGACACCTACCCCGACTACAAGACCATCACGTGGACCTGGGACGAGGTGGGCGCCGGGATCTTCTATCACGACCGCAAGCTCAACGAGCGCTTCCTGAGCGTGGTGTCCTGAGCGCGGCCGCACCGGCGCTCCCTGCCGATCGGGCAGGGGCGCCGGTGGGCGCGCAGGCAGGTTGAACGGGGCGTGCGTCCGGCGAACTCAGGACTTGTGCTTGCCGGCGAAGAACTCCGCCGGAAGCAGCTTCACCGCGTCGAGCGTGCGCAGCACGTGCTCGGTGAGGATGGAGGTCGCGCGCGTGGTGTCGCGTGCCAGGCTGGCGTTGAACAAGGCCTGGTGCTCGGCGTGGATGTCGCGCGGGATGGGGTGGCTGAACAGGCTCAGGCGCCGGTAGCGCTCGGACTGCTGGTAGAGGATGTGCTGGAAATGACGGATCCAGCGCGAGGGCGACGCGGCAATCAGTGCCTCGTGGAAGGCGCGGTTGCGCCGCTCCCACTCCTCGGCGGCCAGCGAGTCGTGGTCGCCGAGCTTTTGCTCGGCGCGAGAGAGGCGGTGGAAAGCCGCGACCACGGAGGCCTCCCAGTCCTCGCCGCCGAGCTGCAGCGACTGGCGCAGGGCTTCGGTCTCGAGCAGCAGGCGGGTGCGGGTGATGTCCTCGAAGTCCTCGATGGAAATCGGCGAGACGCGGAAGCCGCGTTGTCCCTGGGCGACCACCAGGGCGTCGGTGACGAGCAGGAGGAGGGCCTCGCGCAGGGTGCCGGCGCCGACCTCGTAGCGGTCCTTGAGATGTTCGACGCGAAGTTTCTCGCCGGGCGGGTGAACGCCCTCGATGATGTCCCGGCGCAGGCGCTGGTAGGCCCCCTCGACGAGGGTCTTGGGCTCGACGGCCTCCGGTGTTCTTTGCGGAACGGCTTCGTTCATGATTGCGAAAATGTTGGAAACACCCCGGGTCCCGATTCTATCCGAGCGGGATGGAATTAGCTTCTTCTATAAATCTCGAGAAAAATCCTTGACGTCGACATTGCCCTGGCCTATCTTCAAAAACATTACAAATCAAACCTGAACCACAGGAGCTCACCCGATGAAAGTCGCTGTTCCTCAGGCCACCATCAGCTGGGAGGCGGCACATGCCGCCGTCGCCGCCGCGGTCGAGAAGGCCGAGGCGCTCGGGGTGCGGATCAACGTCGGTGTTGCCGACGCCTCCGGCAACCTCGTCGCTTTCCTGCGCATGCCCGGCGCCTTCCCGCAGTCGATCGCGATCGCCATCGACAAGGCCTACACCGCCGGCGGCTTCGGCTTCCCGACCGGGAAGTGGATGGACGTGTGCGCCGGCAACGAGGGCATGAAGCTGGGCTTCTCGGCACAGCCGCGGCTGGTCGTGTTCGGCGGCGGCCTGCCGATCCGCGTCGGCGGCGAGCTGGTCGGCGGCATCGGCGTCTCGGGTGCCTCCGAGGACCAGGATGGCATCTGCGCACGCGCAGGGCTGCTCGCGATCGGCGCCGACGACGTCGAGCCCTGAGCGGCGAGTTCTTTTTTTCGTCCGCACTGCGGGCATCTCCCGGTTGCAGTCGTGCGGCGGTCCGTCTCTCTCCCCTCTCCCCGGACCGTCGCGCGGCCTGCATTCCTGGAAACGACTCAACCCCAAAGGAAGACAGGCATGAACAAGATCAAGTGTGCGCTGATCGGACCGGGCAACATCGGCACCGACCTGCTCTACAAGCTCAAGCGTAGCCCGGTGCTCGAGCCGGTGTGGATGGTCGGCATCGACGCCACCTCCGAAGGCCTCGCGCGCGCGCGCGAGCTCGGCCTCAAGACCACCGCCGACGGCGTCGACGGGCTGCTGCCGCATGTGAAGGCCGACGGCGTGCAGATCGCCTTCGACGCCACCTCGGCCTATGTGCATGCCGAGAACAGCCGCAAGCTCAACGAGCTCGGCGTGCTGATGATCGACCTCACCCCGGCCGCGATCGGCCCCTTCTGCGTGCCGCCGGTGAACCTCGTCGAGCACGTCGGCAAGGGTGAGATGAACGTGAACATGGTCACCTGCGGCGGCCAGGCCACGATCCCGATGGTCGCGGCGGTGTCGCGCGTGCAGCCGGTGGCCTACGGCGAGATCGTCGCCACCGTGTCCTCCAAGAGTGCCGGGCCCGGCACGCGCAAGAACATCGACGAATTCACCCGCACGACCGCCGGCGCGGTCGAGAAGGTGGGCGGCGCCAGGAAGGGCAAGGCCATCATCATCCTGAATCCGGCCGAACCGCCGCTGATCATGCGCGACACGGTGCATTGCCTCACCGAAACCGAACCCGACCGCGAGAAGATCACCGCCTCGATCCACGCCATGATCCAGGAAGTGCAGAAGTACGTGCCCGGCTACCGCCTGGTCAATGGCCCGGTGTTCGACGGCAACCGCGTCTCCGTCTTCCTGGAAGTCGAAGGCCTGGGCGACTACCTGCCCAAGTACGCCGGCAACCTCGACATCATGACCGCGGCCGGCGCGCGCACCGCCGAGATGTTCGCCGAGGAGATCCTCGCCGGGCGTCTGCAGCTCGAATCCAACCGCGCCACGATGGTGGCCTGAGCGCCCCGGCACAAGGAGATGAACATGGAACTTCGCGGCAAGAAGATCACCGTCCACGACATGACCCTGCGGGACGGCATGCACCCCAAGCGTCACCTGATGACGCTCGAGCAGATGAAATCGATCGCCACCGGGCTCGATGCGGCGGGCGTACCGCTGATCGAGGTCACCCACGGCGACGGCCTCGGTGGCAGCTCGGTCAATTACGGCTTCCCGGCGCACAGCGACGAGGAATACCTCGGCACCGTGATCCCGCTGATGAAGCAGGCCAAGGTCTCGGCGCTGCTGCTGCCGGGCATCGGCACCGTCGATCACCTCAAGATGGCGCACGAGCTCGGCGTGTCCACCATCCGCGTCGCCACCCACTGCACCGAGGCCGACGTCTCCGAACAGCACATCGGCATGGCGCGCAAGCTGGGCATGGACACCGTCGGCTTCCTGATGATGGCGCACATGAACAGCCCCGAAGGCCTGGTCACGCAGGCCAGGCTGATGGAGAGCTACGGCGCCAACTGCATCTACGTCACCGACTCGGCCGGCCACCTGCTGCCCGACACGGTGAAGGCACGCCTGTCCGCGGTGCGTGACGCGCTCAAGCCCGAGACCGAACTCGGCTTCCACGGCCACCACAACCTCGCCATGGGCGTGGCCAACAGCCTGGCCGCGCTGGAAGTGGGTGCCACCCGCATCGACGCGGCCGCCGCGGGCCTGGGTGCCGGCGCGGGCAACACCCCGCTGGAGGTCTTCATCGCGGTGTGCGACCTGATGGGCATCGAGACCGGCGTGGATGTGTTCAAGATCCAGGACGTGGCCGAAGACCTGGTGGTGCCGATCATGGACTTCCCGATCCGCATCGACCGCGATGCGCTCACGCTCGGCTACGCCGGGGTGTATGGCTCCTTCCTGCTGTTCGCCAAGCGCGCCGAGAAGAAGTACGGCGTGCCGGCGCGCGAGATCCTGGTCGAGATGGGCAAGCGCGGCATGGTCGGCGGCCAGGAAGACATGATCGAGGACACCGCGCTCAACCTCGCCAAGGCGCGCGGCCTGGCGGTGTGAGTCGCCGCCGGTGCGGCGCGGGCCGCACCGGTCGTTTTCCGTGGGCCGGACGCCGGGGGCGCCGGCTCGCAATAGTTCGACAACCGGAGGAAGAGACCATGCCGCTGGCAGAAATCACCATGATGGAAGGCCGTACCGAAGACCAGAAGCGCGCAGTGATCCAGAAGGTGACCCAGGCGATCGTCGAGGCCGTCGGCGCTCCGATCGAGAGCGTGCGCGTCGTCATCCGCGAGGTGCCCAAGACCAACTGGGGCATCGGCGGGGTGTCGGCGAAGGACCTCGGGCGCTGACGGTCGTGCACCCGCGAGAATGAGATTCACCGAGCGCTCCGCAGAGGGCGCCGGTCCAGGAGCAGCACACTCGTCGCAAGACCAATCAAGGAGGAATTCAAGGGATGAACATCAGCAAGATTGCGGCTGCGGTCGCGCTCGGTGCGCTCGCGATCGGCGGCGCCCACGCCAAGGAAGGCGGTGACCAGTATCCGAACGGGGCCGAGACCTGGCTGGCCGGCGCGGTGCCGCCGCCGGGGAACTATTTCATCAACTACTTCGGCTATTACAGCGGGGATCTGGTCGACGGTGGCGGCAACAAGGTCGCGGGCGCCGGCGTCGATGCCTGGTTCAACGCCTTCCGCTTCGTGCACACCAGCGAGTACAAGATCCTGGGTGGCAACTGGGGTTGGCACGTGATCGTGCCGCTGGTGCATCAGGACGTGGCGCTGGGTGCGGGCTCGGAGTCCAAGTTCGGTCTTGGCGACATCACCATCGACCCCTTCATCGTCTCCTGGCATTCCAAGAACTGGCACTGGGCGATCGGGCTCGACATCAATCTGCCGGTGGGAGCCTACAAATCGGGTGAGCCGCGCCAGAGCATCGGCGCCAACTACTGGAGCTTCGAGCCGCTGTTCGCGTTCAGCTACATGGGAGACACCGGCTGGGAGGTGTCGTCCAAGATCATGTACAACATCAAGACGTCGAACAGTGATTTCCGTCCCGCCCTCGGCGCGCCCAAGATGAAGTATGAGTCGGGTGACGAGTTCCACTTCGACTATCTCGTCGGCAAGCGATTCGGGCCGTGGGGCGTGGGGCTGTCCGGTTACTACCTGAAGCAGACGGGCAATGACAAGCTCAATGGACAGACGATCTCGTCCGCGCTTGGACCGTGGTCGGACGGACGCAAGGGTGAGGTCTTCGCCATCGGCCCCACCGTCAGCTACACGACCAAGGGCGGCGTGCATTTCACTGGCCAGTGGAACCGCGAAACGGGCGCGGAGAACCGCTTCGAGGGCGACAAGTTCATCCTCAAGCTGATCATGCCGCTCTAAGAGGCGGCGGGGCATTTCCCGGAGCTGCGAGCACAACCCCGGCACACCGTCCTGGTGGCCGGGGTTTTTTCGTCTGACGCGTCCACTGCGCTGCTGATCGTGATCATGCAAAGCATTAATCACGATTATTTATAAAAATCTCGAGAATTATGCGTTAGAGTAGAGCACTACCTGCGGTGAAGCACCATCCGGCTTCACCGCCCCGTCAGAACAGGAGAGTCCTCGATGAATGCACCTGCCGCCGCTCCCGCCCGCATCACCCGCATCGCCCGCCGCCGCGCACGTCCCGGGCACGAGGCCGAGTACGAAGTGATGCTGCGCGAAATGCTCGCCAAGATGCGCGAGCACAAGGGTTTTCTGGGCGGCGATCTGATTCCGCCCGAGGCGGCGGGCGAGGAGTATCAGCTCGTCATCCGC
>WBZL01000590.1_pt1 | contig 40677 bp, 32 predicted proteins | sample 5204291 | NCBI WGS metagenome assembly WBZL01 (sample SAMN12344345, study PRJNA552823) | activated sludge metagenome | biome: Activated sludge suspended growth; feature: Nitrification reactor; material: Wastewater; isolation source: activated sludge from nitrification reactor of wastewater... | reverse complement strand
CTGTGAGTACACGCAGAGCGCCCGCTAGGTTGTAGCTGACCAGAGGTAGGGAGCCAAATGAGAAACGGCCGTTTTGCCTGGGGAGCGCAAAACGGCCGTTTTTTGTTGCCATATGTAACACGCATTTTAATGGTTATATGTTAAAAATAGGACTGTTGGCCTAAGCAACCGACACACTTGGCTAACACAAATATCAAACAGGCTCGGCAGCACATACTGTTTAGGTGCATGATTAAGACAACTGGAATCTACCATAGAAGCTGCAGCCAACATGAAATACCAAACGCGAGGAATTCCATGCAACTATCCGTCATCATAGCTACCTGTAACCGTCATGATACGATTCGGGCAACCATTGAAGCTGTGCTAAACTGTGATTATGACGACTTTGAACTGCTTGTTGTGGATCAAAGCACAACCCCAACGACCAGACAAATTGCCGAGAGCATTCACGACCCCCGCTTACGCTATTTGACTGCCCCCCAGGAAGGCAAGCCCACTGCCCTCAACGTCGGGATTGCCGCCAGTCAGGGCAAAATCATTGCCTTTACAGACGATGATTGTCTGCCCGTGGCAAACTGGCTTGATGTTATTCTCAACGCTTTTGCCGAACGGCCGAAAACCGGGTTACTCTTTGGCCCGGTGCTGCCCGTAGAGCATGACCCGGAGCAAGGGTTTGTGCCGACTTTTGAGGCTGGTGACAAAGGTCATAATCGCCGGTACCGCCTTAAATTTGGCATTGGGGCCAGCATGGCGGCTCGCCGCAGCGTGCTGCTGGAGCTAAACGGCTTTGACAAATTGCTGGGGCCAGGGGCACCGCTGGGGCCAACCGATGACGAAGACATCGCCTATCGCACCGGTAAGGCAGGCTATGAAGTGTGGTATGAACCCAAAGCGGTGGTGATTCACGATGGCTTCCGCGACTGGAAAGACGGGCAGCGACTGGTGAAGGCGTATGCCGAGGGGATGGGGGCAACCTACGCCAAATATATCCGCTGTGGCGATATTGAAGCCGTGGCGCGGCTGCTAATTTTGTACCTTGTTTACTTTTTTCATGCCTTTAAGCGGTTGGTAACGTGGCAACGGCCGTTTGGTTTGGGATGGATTGTCTATACCACGGGCGGCATTTGGAAAAGCCTGCATTACGGAGTTGACCGCAAACGATGGCAATATCGCGCTACGCCCGAAGACAAATCCGTTTTGCTTGAAGTCAGCAACCAGCCCGTGGCACAACCCACAAAATCCCGTTCCTGACATGCTCTCTTGCGGTGGCGAGAGCAGCGACAACTACGGGAACAAGGCTGTTACCGCAGTTGTTATAGATATTCAGATAATCTTTTTGGGTTCTGTGTAGCCAATCTTGCCAAAGCTCGCTCTTTCACTTGGGGTTCATTCGTTAATAACTTGCCCATTTAGAAGTTCAACTTCTCAGAAGAAGTTGAACTTCTTGCATAACTTATAATTTGCGTTCCTTAATGGCTATAGTTTGGGATCTAACGCCAGGGAAGTGTGAGGCGTAGGGTGGTTCCCCCGCCCTTAGCCGATTCGATATGAAAGGTTCCGTTTAGCTCTTTGGCGCGGGCCCGCATGTTGGAAAGGCCATGTCCAATGGCCTGGCGGGCAGCTCGAACGTCAAACCCAACCCCATCATCCTGAATCAGTAACACAATGTGCTGCGTTTCCCGTTCCAGCGAGAGGATAACGTTTTTGGCGTGAGCGTGGCGGGCAACATTAGCCAGTGCGCCCTGGGTGGTTAGGAAGATGGCGCGGGAAACGGCCGTTGGCACACCGCTAATGCCTTCGGGCAAGGCAGAGGAGTGGACTTGCACCATGGTGTTGGCGCGAAACTCGCGCACCAGCCGCGACAACCCTTGCTCCAGATTGCCGCCAAAGTGACGCGGACGTAGATCGAGGATGAAGTTGCGGATGTCGCGGATGGCATCGTTCAGGCCATCAACGGCCGTTTGTAATAACATCTGCGTCTCTTCATTCCCCTCCCCCTCCAGCGACAGCCGCGCTGTTTCCAACGTCAGCCCCACTGCATAGATTGATTGAATCACCCCATCATGTAAATCCATCCCAATGCGCGTGCGCTCATCCAGAATAGCCAAACGGCTTACCTGCTCATAAAGCTGGGCATTTTGAATGGCAATGGCCGCCTGGGCAGCCAGCAGCTCCACAATCTCCTGATCGGCTTCTGTAAAAGACGTATCCCCCACCCTGTTTGCCAGGTACAAGTTCCCCAGCATTTCCTTGCCCGCCATAATCGGCACACCCAGAAAGCTTTTCATGGTTGGATGCCCAGGCGGGCAGCCAACGGCACGTGGATCATCTGCCACATTGTTTACACAAACTGTGCGCTGCTCGGCGATGATGGCACCCAGCAAGCCTAGCCCACGCGGCAAGCTGCCAATGTGGCTGGCTTCATCGGGGGTTATACCGCTGTAAATAAAATTATCAAGGTATCCTGAAGCACTGTTGGGTACGCCCAGTGCTGCATATTCCGCTTGTGCTAAATCGCGGACAGAATCCACAATTTGCTGTAGCACCTTATCCAGAGCCAGCTCGCCGGTGATGGATAGCGTGGCTTTGCTAAGTGCTGCCAACTGACGGTTTTTGAGGGCAAGCTGGTGTGCCTGTTCACGGCTTTCTTGCAGCAGCAGTGATTTGCGGATGGCGGCGGCAGCGTGGGCGGCCAACATGACGGCGAGCCGCTCGTCCAGAAGCGAAAAGGCTTCTTCATGCAGCTTGTTGGTGAGGTAGAGCATTCCCAGCGTGTTGGTGCTGAATAATATGGGAACACCCAGGAAGCTTTTCATGGGCGGATGGCCAATGGGAAAGCCGACGGCGCGGGGGTCATTGGCAATGTGGGCGGTGCGGACTGGTTCTTTTTGGCACAGGACGGTGCCTAATAATCCGTTGCCGGTGGGGTGGGTGGGTAATTGAGAAACGGCCGTTTCCTCCATCCCACTCTGGACAAACAGATCAATCTCCTTCTCATCATTCGTTGTGCCAATCGCCGCATATTCTGACCCAATTAGCTCCCGCGCCGAGTCAGCAATGTGCTGCAGCACCGACGGCAATTCATCAGCACGCACCACCGCCAGCGTTGCCTGCGACAACGAATCCAGCAATTCACGAAAGGCATGTTCAAACTTTGACATAACGCCTAGGCCAAATAATCTTTCAAATGGTGTTCAATGGCAAAGGCTGCTGCCTCTGCCCGGTTAGACACGCCCAGCTTGGAGAGAATGCTACTAACATAATTGCGCACTGTCCCTTCACTCAGAAAAAGCTCCTGCGCAATTGAGCGGTTCGTTTTGCCATTGGCAATCAACGATAGCACCTGCCGTTCCTGCGCCGTTAGCTCCTCAAAAACGGCCGCTTCTTCTTTTTGCAAGGTGCGCCGCATCTCATCAAACACTTTTTGCGTCAGCGATGGGTCCAGCATGGATTCCCCCCGCGACACCGCCTCGATGGTTCGCACCAGATCCGTGCTGCCTACCTGCTTTAGCACATACCCCGATGCCCCGGCGCGAATGGCAGAAAACAACATTTCGTCTTCCGCATAAGAGGTTAGCATAATGACCTTGATGTCTGGATGCGCTCGCTTGATCCGTTGGCAAGCATCTACCCCATTACCAGTCGCCAAACGGATGTCCATCAGTACAACGTCTGGTTGGTGTAGAGCTGCTTGCTCAACGGCCTCATCTTCCGTACTGGCCTCGGCGATGACACGCAGGCCAACGTGTCGCTCGATCAAGCTTTTTAACCCTAGACGAACAACCTCATGGTCGTCTACCAAGAGAATATTGAGAGGAGATTTAGGCGTTGTCATAAGGATAAGTATAGCCAGTTCGCGGCGTAATACCAATGAAGCGTTGCGCTATTAGACAAATGCCCTAGACTTATAGCTGTTCAACGTCCCGCTATGTGTTGAGCAGTTGGTTCGACGTGTCGCTGACAATGGTCAGCATTGTGTGTGACAATATTCACTAGCCGCGACATGGCAAGAAATTTTATGATGAAACCGGGAAAGGAATATGAAAAATGGCTGATTTGGCAACCACTTATCTGGGGTTGAAATTAAAAAACCCGCTTGTTGCATCCGCTTCGCCGCTTTCTGCCAATGTGGACAGCGTGAAGCAGCTTGAAGCCGCCGGAGCAGCCGCTGTGGTGCTGCCTTCGCTGTTTGAAGAACAAATTGAGGTGGAGCGGATGCGGTTGGGTACCGGCCACCGTGATTTGCTGCCAGAAGGTTTGCGCCATGTGCCTGATTTAGCCGGGTATAACCAGGGGCTAAGCGGGTATATTGCCCATCTTTACAAGGTGAAAAAAGCGGTTGGTATTCCTGTGATTGCCAGCATTAATGCGTATGAGGGTGGAGATTGGGCCAACTATGCGCGGATTCTGGAGTCGGCGGGGGCGGATGCGCTGGAGCTGAATATCTATTATTTGGCGGCCAAGCCGCACGATTCGGGAGCGCAGGTGGAGCAGATGTATTTGAATTTGGTGCGGGATGTGCGGGCGAGCTTGCAGAAGATTCCGGTGGCGGTGAAGCTGAGTCCATATTTTAGCGCGATGGCGCATATGGCACACCAAATAACGGCCGTTGGTGCTTCCGGTCTTGTGCTTTTCAATCGCTTCTACCAGCCAGATTTTAATATTGAAACCAGAGAAGTGGAGCCAAGCCTGGAGTTGAGCAGTTCGGCCGAATTGCGGCTGCGGCTGCGCTGGGCGGCTATTTTGTCACCCCACCTAACGGCCGATATTGCCGTCACAGGGGGCGTGCATTCTACCCAGGATGTGGTGAAGGCGATGATGGCCGGCGCAACGGTGACGATGATGACCTCGGCACTGTATAAAAACGGGATTGGCTATCTCACAACGCTGCGTGATGGTCTCAGCAATTGGCTGGATCAACATGACTATGCTTCGGTGGCTGATGTGCGTGGGGTGATGAGCCAGAAATATGTGGCCGACCCCGCTGCCCTGGAACGCGCCAATTATATGTACGTTTTGCAGTCGAATACGTAGGACAAGTTTGCAAACTTGTCCTGCATTTTCAGGAGCGTGTGCTGTGAAGGAAGCAACTGTAGGGAACTGGATGACGGTTGAGCCGCTGGCGGTAACGCCAAACGAGACGTTGCTGGCAGCGCACGAACGAATGCAGGAGGCGGGTATTCGTCACCTGCCTGTGATAGAGGATTGGGCGTCGCGGCGGGTGATTGGGCTGATGACGCTGGGGGCAATTCGCCAGGCGGAGCTGGAGGTGGCGGCACTGTACCGGGGGAGTGAATTACGGCCGTTAGTTTCCCAATCCAAAACGGTGGGTGAGTTGTTGACTGCCGACCCCATCACCATTGCCCCCAACGACCCACTGGCTGAAGCCGCCCGGCTGCTGCTGGCCCACAAGCTGACGGCATTGCCCGTGACGGATGACGACGACCGATTGCTCGGCATCATCACCGAATCTGACATTTTTGGCTATTTGATTGAACTACAGATCCCGCAAAAGGGTGCTGCCCCTGAATCTGTGGCATCATAAATGGCGTAGGTAGAGACGCAAAATCTTGCGTCTCTAATTTCTTGCCGCCCATTTGCCAAGTGTATAGAATTTTCTATCTTTACCAAATAAGGCTGGACTGTGGTTTTGTACTTTAATGAAACAACAGGAAAGTATCACACCTTAAGGAGACAGTAATGGCAAGTCCAAATGTCAAAGGAGTTACAGATAGCACCTTTCAGACTGAAGTGCTGGAGGCAAATTTGCCGGTGGTGGCTTGTTTTTGGGCAACTTGGTCTGGCCCGTGCAGGCAGATGCTATCCATAATTGATCAGGTGGCCGATAACTATGTGGGTAAGCTGAAGGTTGTCAGTATTGAGATTGATGACAACCCAGAAACCACCAGAAAATATGGTGTTATAACTGTTCCTACGACAGTTGTATTCCGAGACGGGTCTAAGCAAACCGACATAATCGGCACGATAACCGAGGATTCATTGGTACGGAGGCTGGGTTTTTAGTGAGGATAGCCAAGTCTGAAAGCCCGCTTCGTGAAACCACGGAGCGGGCTTTTTTTGTGGGGTGGGTGGCGCGGTCGTGTTCCGTTGAGAAGCAAAAATGTACCAACTTGTCACCACGGTTTTGGGTGTTGACAAAATAAACAGGTAGAAAAGCGACAAGTCTTCTCATATCATTCCGGGGTTCTCGAAGGAATCTTTTTGTTCCTCCAAGAGGAAAGATTCCTCGCTCCAAAGACTCCGCCTGGAACGACATGTACCCGATTATTTTGTTAACTGCTAACTCCGTGGTGGCGTTCTGCGCCTGCTCGTTACTAAGGGGTAACTGTGCAGGTCTGCCTACAAAGCTACCCAAAAGGTTTGTCATTCCCACGAAAGCAGGAATCCATGCCTTTATTCAAGATAGATACCCGCCTACGCGGGTATAACACCTGATTACAATAAATAAGGGTAAGAAACCCGCAGAGTGGGTGCGGAAGATTCGCATGCAGAGCGCGGGAACCAGTTGACGGGTGCCAGGTTCAATTTAGCATCTCAGGGGGAGCCGGAATGATGAGCATGGCCTGATGCGCGTCACGCATTACCTTGCTGGTGGTGCTGCCATAATCCCAACGCCCCATGCCGGTAAAGCCGTGGGTGGTCATTACAATCAAATTAAAGTCGTATTTCTCGGCAAAGGTGAGAATGCCATCGGCGGCCAGGTTGCTGGTAACAGCATAGCGCAGTGGCAGGTCTGGCGTGGTATATTTTTGCTGTACCTCCTCCAGGTAGTTGAGTGCCGCACGGTGCATGGCTTCAGTGGTTGTAAACATCCATTCATGCTTTTCTTGCAGCACTTCATCTTGCTGTTCGGCATCCAGATCCAGGAATGGTACCTGCACCCGCAGCAGCGTCACATCGCTTTCAAAGCAGCGGGCAACGGCCAGGGCTGGGAGAATGGATTGTTCAGCCAGGGTGGAGCCATCCAGCGGCACCAGGATTTTGGTGGGGGTGATGTCGTCGCGCAGGGCGAGGATGGGGCAGGGGGCGGCACGCAGCACGCGCTCGGTGACGCTGCCAAACATCCAGCGGGTGAAGCCGGTGCGACCGTGGGTGGTCATGACGATGAGGTCTATGTTTTCTTCGTGTACCTGATCAATGATGACACCGGCCGGATCGCCGTCAACCATTTTGTAGCGGATGGGGGTGTCGAACTCAACGTGGGTTTGGCGCACGGCACGCAGGTAGTTGTTGCAGGTGTTGCGCTTGGTGCCGTGTTCTTTTTCGGTGGTGAAGGAGAGGCCGGCCGCAGCAGTGACATATTCGTTGGCATAAACAGGTGCTCGGATGATGAGGACTTCGCCGTCATGGGCTTTGGCAAGTGCCAGGGCGGGCATGAGGGCGCGTTCGGCCAATTGGGAACCATCGAGAGGAACCAATATTTTTTTGAACATGATTTTCTTCCTCCTACTGTGCCAGCGGAAGCTGGGCGCAATGGGCATATCCTTTTTCTAAAACGGTCAGGTTGGCGGCGAGGAGGTTGGCTTTGTTGGGGGGGAGGTGGTTGCGTAGGGCCTGGGCAACGGCCGTTAATGACAAAAACGGCCGTTTTGCCAACATTGCCCCCAAAGCCGCCACATTCAACATCTGCCGCGTGCCAAACTGCTCCGCCAGTGCGTCGGCCGGCACCAGTGCCAGCTCAATATCATCGCGTACGGCCGGCGTGGTGATAAGCGAACTGTTGACCACCAGCAGCCCACCCGGTTTCACCAGCGGCTCATATTTGTCGAACGACGGCTGGTTAAACACTATGGCAATGTCGGGATGGGTGACGGTGGGCGCACCAATGGGGCGGTCGCTGATGATGACGGTGCAATGGGCGGTGCCACCGCGCATTTCGGGACCATAGGAAGGTATCCAGGTGACAAAACGGCCGTTTTCCATTCCCGCATACGCCAAAAGCTGCCCTGCAAACAGCACCCCCTGCCCGCCAAACCCGGCAATCACCACAGACGTTTCGTTCATGATTTGCCTCCCCGCTGCTTTTGCAGCGGCTCCGCCACCTTGAAATCTCCCAATGGATAGACCGGGATCATCTCGTCGCGCACCCAGTCGCACGCCTCGCCGGGGGCAACCCCCCAGTTGGTGGGGCAGGTGGACAGCAGTTCCACCAGGCTAAAGCCCAAATGCTGCATTTGCGCCTCAAATGCCAGCCGAATCGCCTTTTTGGCCTGAATGACGTGGCGGGCATCGTGCAAGCTGCGGCGCACGCTGTAGGCCACACCCGGCAGCCCCGCCATCAATTCCGCAATGTGGAGCGGTGTGCCGCTGAGTTTGGGGTCGCGCCCCAGCGGCGATGAGGTGGTTTTTTGCCCAATGAGGCTGGTGGGAGCCATTTGGCCGCCGGTCATACCATAAACGGCGTTGTTGATAAAAATGATGGTGATGTTTTCCCCCCGCGCCGCTGCGTGCATCGCTTCGCCCAGGCCAATGGAGGCCAAATCGCCGTCCCCCTGGTAGGTGAAGACGATGTTGGCGGGGCTGACGCGCTTGATGCCGGTGGCCATGGCCGGGGCGCGGCCGTGCGGGGCTTCGCAAGCGTCCACGTCAAAGTAATCGTAGGCAAAGACGGAACAGCCAACGGAGGCAACGAGAATGGTGCGCTCGCGGATGCCAAGTTCATCAATGGTTTCGGCCACCAGCCGGTGGGCGGTGCCGTGGGTGCAGCCGGGGCAGTAGTGGGTGCGGGCGGTGCTGAGGGTGATGGGGCGTTGGTAAACGATTTTTTCGCTGATCATGTTAACGCTCCCAGGGGCGCGTAGTCCGGGTCGAGGTAGTAGTTGTACAACCCGTGAACGACGCGCTCGATCTCATCCGGGGTGGGGATGACGCCACCGGTGCGGCCGGTAAAGTAGACGTTGGCTTCATCCCCCACGGCTTCCTTGACATCGTGGAACATTTGCCCGGCGTTCATTTCCACCACAAGCAGGGTGTTGACTTGTCGGGCGAGTTCGCGCAACGGCCGTTCGGGGAAGGGCCAGAGGGTGATGGGGCGCAGCAGGCCGATGGGGAAGCCATCTTGCCGCAGGTGATCAACGGCCGTTTGTGCCACCCTTGCCGCCGTGCCAAACGCCACCAGCACCAGATCCGCATCTTCGGTGCAGTAGGTGTCATAGCGCACTTCATGCCCCTGAATGAGCGTTAGCTTGTCCTGGAGCTGGTTGTTGAGGGCTTCCAAGTTATCGGCTCCCAGATAGAGCGAGGTGATGACGTTTTTGGGTCGGCCAGCCGCGCCGGTGAGGGACCAAAACGGCCGTTTTTCCCGCCTGGGGCGCATCGGTGGCAATTCGGCCGGCTCCATCATCTGCCCAATCGCCCCATCTGCCACCACAAACACCAGCGTCCGGTACTTTTCCGCCAGGTCAAACGCCAGCACCGTCAAATCAATCGCCTCCTGCACCGTCGCCGGAGCCAGCACAATGGGGTGAAAATCCCCATGCCCGGCCGACTTTGTGACCTGGTTGTAGTCGCTTTGGCTGGGCTGAATATTGCCCAGCCCTGGCCCACCGCGCATCACGTCAATCACCACCACCGGCACGTTTGACCCGGCAATATAGCTGAACCCCTCCTGCATCAAACTGATGCCGGGGCTGCTGGATGAGGTCATCACCTTTGTCCCCGCCACCGCCGCCCCATACACCATGTTGATGGCGGCGACTTCGCTTTCGGCCTGCAAAAAGACCCGATCCAGTTCAATCATGCGCCGCGCCATATGTTCCAGCAGTTCGGTTTGCGGGGTGATGGGGTAGCCAAAGTACGCCTCGCATCCCGCCCGAATGGCGGCTTCGGCCAGTGCCACGTTTCCTTTTAACAGTTGTTTGCTCATGTTATGATCCCTGATTGTTGTAGATTGAGAAGTTCAACTTTTTGGAAAAGTTGAACTTCTTGCCCACATTCTCATGCAGCCACAGCCACATCACGGTAAACCATAATGCACGCATCCGGACAGACAACGGCACACAGGGCGCACCCTGTGCATTTGCCGGTGGGGTCATCGAGGATAACGGGGTAATAACCGGTGCTATTGCGCTGTGGAGCCAGGGAAATCACGTGAGGGGGGCAGGCAGCTCGGCACAGTTCACACCCTTTGCACCGCTCGGCATCAATCAGAATTCTGCCGTGAGCCATTGGTTTCCTCCAAAAATGGAGATTGGAGATTGGAGATTGGAGGTTGGTTGATCTCCAACCTCCAATCTCTAATCTCTAATCTCTAAAGGACGCTCGCGTTCAAACGAATCTATTGCATCTATAATTAGTATGACGCAAAACAGGTGTGGCTTGCAGTGACAAATAGCAGAGGATGGACAGATGAACGTCATTAACTTGTTGCCGCCGCTTCCGGGGACGTATGGACTGTTGCTGGTGGTGGCACAGCGGCATGATTTGACTGTGGGGCGGTTGGGGATGCTGGCGGTGCAGCCTGGGTTTTATTGGTATGTGGGGAGTGCGTTTGGGGCAGGTGGGCTGCGGGCGCGGGTGGGGCGGCACGTCCGGCGGGGCAAATCGCTGCATTGGCATGTGGATTATTTGCGGGAGGTGGCGGAATTAACGGCCGTTACCCTCACCACCGACCCTACCCCCCGCGAACATCTCTGGGCAAACGTGGCGCAGCAGTCCGACCTCTTCACCACTCCCTTTCCCCGCTTTGGTGCCAGCGACTGCCGCTGCCCCGCCCACCTTTTTTACACCCCAACCCCGCCCGATTTAGATGTGTGGCAGCGGCAGATAAACGGCCGTTGTCCAGAACATCACCCTATCCAGACAATAGAACGCTGATTTTACTGATTCGGCATTCTTGACCAATCTTGTAGCCGAGGATTCCAATCCTCGGCTACGTTCGTTTACTGTTCCGCCGAAATAGACAAATAGACATTGCTGATAGAAGCCGGGTCGGCCGAAAACAGCCGCCCGCCCGTCACATTGGCAATGCGATCCAGCACGGCCTGGTCGGCGGCTTCGCCAAAGGCGATGGGGAAGATTTTGATGCCGTCGGCCTCGGCGTTGGCGGGCAGGCAGGTGGCAAACATCTGGTTTTCCGTCACCGTCCCCACCGTGTCCTCGCCGTCAGAGAGCAAAATGATGCCGTAGAGACGGGTTTCGCCAGCGGCCATGTCTTCTTCCTGCTGAACGGCCGTTTGTGCCACCGCCTCACACACTGCTTCGTATAGTGCCGTGTTGCCATCCGCCACCAGGCCGCCCACGCGCTGCCCCAATCCTTCCACCACATCGCCCACGCGGCTGGGCGGGGATAGCGTTGTCACGTCATCGCTAAAGATCATCAGCCCTACCTCGTCGTTGGCATCCAAACGGCTGAGAAACTCTACCGTGGCATCGCGGGCGGTGCGAATGCGGTCTCCTTCCATGCTGCCAGAGGTGTCCAGTACAATCAGAATGGTAGCCTTGCGCTTGGTGATGTTGAACAGGTCAATAACGGCGTTGCTGATTTCGGTGTTGGGGCTGGGCAGGGGGGCAACGGTGGCGGGGGTGATGCTGGGGTCGGTACCGTTTTCCAGGGTAAGCGGGGCGCGGAGGGGGATGGAGCTGCTTAACGGCCGTAAATAATTATCAATCGCCATCTCCTGCTGCTCTTTTGCCAGCAAATAATCGCGGAAAATGGACGCCGCTTCGGCCTGCTCATCCGTCACCCAATCGGCGTTGTCCAGCACGCAGTAGGGATGTTCGCCCCAAATGGTGCCACCTGATGGGAAGATAAAGGCCAGCGGGAAGGTCAGTTCGTCGCCGCGCTCAATGTTAAAACGCACCACTTCAGCCTCTGGCACGGCGGCGGCGTGGAGATAGCTTGGCCCCTGCCGCGCCATCGCATCCAATATAGCCGGAGCCTGCCGGCCGTATTTGGAAGTGTTTTCCTCCAACTGCCGCATCGCCTCTTCCACCTTGGGCGAATAGATGTCGGCGGCGGTCAGGGTGTCGGTTTTGCCGGCAATGCCATAGACAAAGCTGGTCATAGAGAGCAGACCGGAGTTGGCGTAGGCGGGGTGGGTGTGGCCGAAGCGGAATTGCCCCCATTCCGGCCGGCCGTAAGTCGCCCAGCCGTTAGGATCAGCCGCCAATTCCACAATCTTGTCCCAGCCGATGGGGGTCTTGGGCCAGCCCAGCGTTTCCGCCATTGGTCGCCACATGGCAAAGCCCAGCGGCGCGTAAACGGTTGGCTCACAACTGGCGCTGGCTAACGGCCGGTTTGTCCGCTGCCGCCACGCTTCATTGGCCTGCTCCACCCACGACTGGTCGCCGGGACTCCAGGCCACGGGCTGGCTGCTGCCATCCAAAATGGCATTCATCGAGCCGCCGGAGGTGACGTGGCTGACGTTAACGACGATGGGGCTGCCGTCGCTGGTGCTGATTCCGGCGGCGTTAAACTTTTCCACCACCTGGTTGAGCCAGCTTTCCTTGGTGTTGGAGGAAGCCAGCGTGACCAGAACGGAGCCTTTGGGAACTTCAATTGTTGGGGTATCGCTGCTGCCACTATCGCCACTGCCACTGGTGGCGAAGTCGCGGGCGCGGCCAGCCAATTGGGTCAGGAGCAGGGTGGCAACGATGCAGGCGGCGAGGCCGATAATACCAAAGAAAACAAGACGGGTTCGGTTCATCAATTCAATCCTTTGAGTTATAGAGATGATATGGATATAGATTTTAGCGTTATTGGGGCAGTTTGACAGGTGTAAAGCGAAACGGCCGTTTATCGTGACTAAAGCGATAAACGGCCGTTTCTGAGAGAATGAGGAGGTGAAACCGGAACGCCACCTCCCACAAACAAAAAGATGACGTTCCCTTAAGCAGCTAGTTGGTTTGTTCCACTAGCGTTTAAGCAGGTTTAACGGCTGGTTTGGCCGGTGGCGTTACCATCTTGGGCGCGGGCTGCCGTTGCTGCAGCCACACCACGCCGCTGATGACCAGCGCACCGAGACCAAAGAGGGTGGTGATGAAGCTAACCCAACCGCCAATGTAGGGAACGGCCGTTAGCACTACAAATAGCACCAACCCTGCCACCAGCGGCCAGAAGCGATTCTGCGCTGCCGTCGGGTAGAACCGCGCCAGCAGCCATTCGCCCACAACCATGCTCACTATGATCTTGGCGAAGTAGGCCACTGCCAGCACAAAGAAGAGGGTGAAGGCAAAGAGCAGCAGCAGCCCGATGAACACCACCGTGGCCGACAGCCCGCCCAGTGTCAGCGCTCCCAGCAGTGCTGCTAGGGCGATCATCACGAACAGCGTGACCAGAACCAGGAGGGCGAAGGCGGGGATGGTGACAATGCCCCACCCCAGGCTGCCCCACGGTCGCAGCCACAGTGGCTCGTTGGTTGTTTTCATGCACGCTGGCAGCAGCCAGACAAGCAGCAGGCCAACCACAAGCAGCCCGACAAAACGCTGTAGCTCACCCAGGAACCAGGCACTGCTGAAAATGGCCGGTGCGACGGTGGCGGTGGTGTCACTGCTGGCAACCACGATCTCGTTGGTTACGTTGCCGATGACCGTGCCGACCGGCACCCTGAAGGTGGTGGGGCTGTGGTAATTCAGATCGCCAGCCACATTTGCCTGTTCACCAACGGTGAGACCCCAGGTGAAGGTGGGAACGTCTGGCATGTTGGGGGTGAAGACAAAGGGCGGGAAGGGCGGAGCGGCTTCGGCTGTGTCAACGGTGGCATCTACGTTGCCACCCACGTTGCCCAACAGCTCCAAACCACCGGCTTCAACCCATACGTCATGCGCCACGCTGCCCGCCAGACGGCTTTGCGCCCCGGCAAAGTAGAGGTTGCCACCGACCTTGCTTTCGGGCTTGGTTTCAAAGCTGTAGCCCAGGGCAATCATGTCGTCAGTTACTTGGGCGGCTGAACCAAGGGTGAGGGTGGCTCCGGCAATGCGAATGTCGTCAAGCACGCGGCCGTTGACGATAATGCTTTGCCCAGCCGCCATCAGATCCCCCTCGACCGTGCCGTTGATGGTTATATTGGTGCCACCGACGATGAGATCGCCTTTCACTGTACCGTCTAAAACAAACGTATCTGCTCCAACAATAAGGTCATCTTCAATGACCTCATTGGCACCGATGATTACTTCTTGCTGGCTTATGGCCTGGAGCGCAGCCGCCGACGGTACAGCAACAAGCAGCCCCAGCAGCAGGCCAATCAGACCTAGCCACTTACCAACAGTCATCGTTTTCATGAGATTTCATCCTTGCTGACCCTGCCAAATGGGCAAGTCAACCCATAGACTTTTCGCCTCAGGATTTAAGGATAGGGGAAAAACGGCCGTTTTTCCCCTACAATCCGTCATCTTCCGGGTGGACAAATGTCATATGTTGGCGTGGCTGCTTCAGGCCTGGATGAGCAGCACGGCCATGTTGCCGCCGCTGACGATTTTTTGCTGGTCAATCTGGAGCTTGTGTTTGGCAATTAGATTGGGCAACCCTTTGGCACCCATGAAATGGCGATAGTGGCGGTAATGATCGCGGCCGGCCATTCGTTCGGAGACAGTGATAAAGGCTTTGGTGAACCACCCTTTGGGAAAGCGGTAGGGGCCGGGGTGGAAATCAATGAGCAGCAAACGGCCGTTTGGCTTCAACACCCGCTGCATTTCGGCCATCGTCTCATCCCGCACCTTGGGAGCCATCTCATGCAGCAATAAGGTGCTGGTAATCAGGTCAAACATGCGATCATTAAAGGGCATGGCCGTGGCTGATTCCAAACGCAGGTCGGCCACTTTTCCCAGCCGTTCCTGGGCGACGGCGAGCATGGAAGGCGAGGTGTCAATGCCGTAGAGCGCACAGCCATAGGGCTGGTAACGGTCAAGCTGGACACCCGTGCCGCAGCCAACGTCAAGAATAGACATCGTATCCTTTGGGGGAAACATGTTGAGGCCTATGGACAGTAGGGCGGCGTTCATAGACTGGAACAGGGTGTCGTACCAGCCAGCAACACGACGATAAGGATCTTTGGACATGATTTTCTCCCGCGTAGGTAGTTGCTGGTTGCTAGGCACTTGTCGAAGAAGCCGGAATAGATGCGCGGATGACACAGATTTATATGGATAAACGCGGATTTTTCTTTTTTATCCGCGAAAATCCGCTCTGATCCGCATTATCCGCGTATCCATTTTCTTTTTCCAACAGGCTACCATTGCTGGTACCAGCTACTAGCAACCAGCAACTATTTTCTTTCACTTACTGTATTCAATTGTGTGGGAGTCAGATAGTAACAAAGCGCACGGGGACAGGGTGATAAAGGTCACAGGTGGTGGTATGCAAAACGCCACGCTGGGGGGCGTGGCGCTGCAAGAAGAGGAGGAGGAAAGAAGAAAGAGGAGAAAATTTGTTTCGCTTACAAAAATAAGTATAGCAGGGAGAAACGGCCGTTTCTGCCTATTGCCCAACAAACAAAGTGTAAACTGCGTAACGCCCGTGAAGTTTCATCGTTTTCTTACTTTTTTGACGTAGACTCTTTAGGAATGAGGATTAAATAAGCCACGCAAGAAGTTGAACTTCTTCTGAGAAGTTCAACTTCTAAATGGGCAAGTTATTTAATTCCCATTCCTGAGTGATATTCTTACACACCGTGTAGTTAGTTGTGCCGTAGGTAGCTGATGATATTTTCTCGTATGGGATGGATAAAGTTAGCCATTGCATCTTTTGTTAGCATAGGTTTGGTATTTGCGTTCGCACAAATTGATGTGCTGAACTTTCAGGCTCGCAAGGGGGTGGCATTGGGTAAGGCGTTGGTTGGTATGGATTTGTCGGCACAGGCAGCAGTGCCTTTTCGTGGACGGCCGTTTATCCGTTTTGCCGCCATTGGTGACTTTGGCGACAGCGAAAACGATGCCGCCACCCGTGCCGTGGCCGACATGGTGAAAAGCTGGAACCCCGATTTTATTATTACCGTTGGCGACAACAACTATCCCGATGGGGCGCGTGAAACGCTGGATGACAACGTGGGGCAATATTACAGCGAATATATTTACCCATATCAAGGTAAATATATGCCCGGTGAACCGCCCAATCGCTTCTTCCCGGTGTTGGGTAACCATGATTGGGGTTCACGCACCATTCAGCCCCATCTCGAATATTTTCCCATTGACACCAGTGCTACTTATACCGGCAGCAGTGGCAACGAACGCTACTATGATTTTATCGAAGGCCCTGTTCACTTTTTTGCCCTCGATAGCGACTCGCGGGAACCTGATGGTTACACTGGCTGGTCGCCCCAGGCACAGTGGTTGCGCAAGGAGTTGGCCGATTCAGTGGTGCCGTGGCAGTTGGTCTATTTGCACCATGCGCCCTACTCATCCGGGGCGCGGCATGGCTCCAGCGAGAGCTTGCAGTGGTCGTTTGCCGCCTGGGGTGTGGATGCGATCCTTGCGGGGCATGACCACGTTTATGAGCGGATTGAGCAGGATGATATTCCCTACTTTGTTAACGGGCTGGGCGGCCGGCCGCTGCGTGGTTTTGGCAGGCCGGTTGCTGGCAGTCAGGTGCGCTACAGTGACGATTACGGGGCGATGCTGATTGAAGCAACGCCCGATGAGATCACCTTCTCATTTTATGCGGTGGCCGATGGCGGCACGCTGATTGATAGCTATACGCTCTCAAAATAGCAAAGCCAATTATGTGTGGTAGCGGCGGGAGACACAGGCTGGTGCCTGTGTTTTGGAATTGGAGAGAAAGATGCACATTTTACTCACAAGCGACATGGGGATTTATTCGGCACCTATGTTTTCGTTGGCTGAGCGATTGGGTGTATTGGGCGAGGTGACGGTATGGGCATCGGAGCAAGATTGGTCGCAGCCTGAGGTTGCCGTTGCGGGGTCGCTCCGTGTAACGGCGTGTCGCTTGCCCAGCGGGTTGAAGGCGTGGCGCTGTACTGGCACGCCGGTACAGTGTGTTTCCCTGGCATTGTCGTTGCTGGCACCCCAAACAATTGACCTAATCATTTCCGGGATCAACATCGTGCCAACCACACCTGTGGTCAAATATTACAGTGGCGGTCTTGCGGCGGCTGGTGAAGGGGTTCGCTTAGGTGTGCCGGGGATTGCGGTTTCGATGGCACATAAGCCGCGCCAGCGGGATGGGTATGAGGTGGCAGTTGAGGCTGCCTATCAGGCTGTGGCTGATTTGATGGCCGATGGCCTGTCGGTTGGCGTTTATAAGGTGATGGTGCCAGCACCAAAACAGGTGGGCAAGCATCGGGAGCAGCACCTGTATGATTGTTATCAGGCGTTACAAACAAAACGGGAGCCGCACCGGCGGCATGATGCCCGTTTAAAGTGCAGGGGAGTGTGGTCTGGTTAGCCGGGCCGAACTCGTTTGCCGTGATGGACTAACTTTTTTGGTAAAGGAGCGTTAACAGTGGGGTATGACAAGGTACAATGAGGTAGTATCTGACAACGGGAGTGGAGCCTTTTTTGACTCCTCAGCAAATGTATTGGTGGCAGAGAATCTGCGCAAATCATATGACAACCATCTGGCGCTGGTAGATTTGTCATTTTCTCTGCAAGCAGGTCGTATCTTGGGGTTTTTGGGGCCAAATGGGGCGGGGAAGACCACGGCCATTCGGATTTTAATTACCATTTTGGAGCCAACGTCAGGCCATTTTTCGATAGGCGGCGTGGGTTCGGAAAACCCGGAGGAAATCCGGCGCAAGATTGGGGTGCTGCCGGAGAGCTTGGGGTTTCCCAAGCAGATGACGGGGGTGGAGTATTTGACGTATTTTGCCCAGCATTATGGCAAAACGGCCGTTCAGGCCAAAGCCACGGCGCTGGCACTTCTGGAGGAGGTTGGTTTACAAAAGCGGGGCAAGTCGCTCATTGGCAGCTACAGCCGGGGGATGCGGCAGCGGCTGGGTATTGCGCGAGCGTTGGTCAATGATCCGGTGGTGGTGTTTTTGGATGAACCGACACTAGGGCTTGATCCGGCCGGGCAGCGCGAATTGCAGGCACTGATTGTGCGTATTGCCCGCGAGCGTGGCGCGGCGGTGGTGTTATGCAGCCATCTGCTCAATGAAGTTGAAGAAGTGTGTGATGATGTGGTGATCCTGCGTGAAGGGCAGGTTGTGGCTTCGGGAACCGTATCCGAAGTGATTGGCCGGGCAGAACGGAACCTGGTACGGGTGCGTATCCCATCGCGGCTGCTGACAGAAGCGCAGATGATGTTGGCAAACGTGCCGGGGGTGATTCAGGTGACACCCTCCAAACGGCGCATGGGCTGGTTGGAAGTCGAATTGATAGATTTAGCCGATATGGGTGAGGGTGAGGCTTATCATGTCTATACCAGCCGCGTTTTGGAATCATTGTTGCAGGCCAATATCCCGCTTCTCAACTTTGAGGTTGAGGGTGGCCGCCTGCAAGATGTCTTTCTTCAGCTTACAGAGGAGAACCAGGCATGAAAAACCGCGCTACACCCGGATGGTGGCTTGTTGCCAAAAGAGAATTAACCGATCTTTGGATGGGCGGACGCGCCTTGACGTTGCTGCTGTTGTTTAGCATTTTGCTGGGAATCACGTCATTTTTGCTGGCATCGAACAGCGAACTGCGGTTGCTGCCGCCGCAGGAAATGGCGTTTATGATTGTGCAGATTACGATTACGGTGGGGTTGTTTATCGGCGTGCTGCTGTCGGCCGACACGATTAGCGGGGAACGGGAGCGGGCGACGTTGGAGGGGCTGCTGTTGGTGCCAACCAAACGCAGCCACATTGTGGCGGGCAAGTTTATTGCGGCGGCTTCGCCGTGGCCGGCCGCCCTGCTCATTGCCACCATCCACCTTTTTATTCTGTCGCCCAACACCGTTATTTTTGGGCAAAGTTTGCTGTGGGGCGGGTTGTTGGGCACGGTGCTGGTGCTGTCGTTTACCGGGTTTGGCATGTTGGTCAGCCTGTGGGCCAAATCCAACCGCACCAGTTTGTTTGTGGGGCTGCTGGTGGCACTGTTGTTTTTGCTGCCAACGCAGTTCCCCGGCACGGCGCAGACGGGGTTTATGGGGCGGCTGGTGAAACAGCTTAACCCCATTGAGTCGGTTAACCAGTTTTTGGAGAAGGTGCTGGTGAATAATCGGACGCCAGAGGAAATGGCTTATTATCTTTGGTCGCTGGTTGTTTTTGCGCTGCTGGTGGTGGGGTTTATGCTGTATGCGGCACCCCGGCTTGATTTTACGGGTGACAAGGCGCGACCCAGGTTGTGGCGGCCGGCTTCGCGCACGGTGATGGGAATTGTGGTGGCGGTGCTGCTGGTGGTGGCACAAACGGCCGTTTCCCACGCCCAAACCGCCTCCACCGACCCCGAAAACGGTCTGGAAATTGTGATCAGCACCGATTACGTGGAGGCACGCACCGGCGACACTTTCGATTTTACGACGACTGTTCGCTACGACGGCGATGAAGAGTCGCCGGAAATGATTGTGGCGATGAATCTGGTGAATCTGGGCGATGGAGACCCGGTTGACCCGGAAGACTGGTCGCCGGAGCGGACGCAAACAATTGAACCATTGGAACCGGGAGAAACGGCCGTTCTTGAGTGGACCATCAACGCCATCCTCGAAGGGGATTACCTCGCCTACATGACCGTCATCCCCGCTCCGGAAAGCTCCCAGGAAAGCAGTATGCCCCTTTCCAGCCCCGGCTTACATTTAACAGTTGAACAATTTACCTCGCTAAACCCCGGCGGCATTGCCCCCGTGGCCTTTGGGATGCCAGTTGTGCTGGCATTGATCATGGCTCTGCAGCTCTGGCTGCGCCGCCGTGAACTGGCACTCAGCATGGCTTAGTAGCTTGTCGGAGAAGCAGGAATGACAACGCGGACAACGCGGATTTTGGCGGATCAATACGGAATTTTCTTCCTTATCCGCGAAAATCCGCTCCGATCCGCGTCATCCGCGCATCCATTTTCTTTTTCCGTCATGATGGGTCTTGCTTTCCCACTCCCGCGCACGTTAACAAACAAATATGCGAATAGGCAGAGTAAGTGGAAAGTAACAAGTGGCAAGTCTTGTTAGCAAACGAGACTTGCCACTTGCAACTTGTTCCCTGTTACCTAACTAGCCGGTACAGCAGGTTCCGTCTGCCCATAAACATCCTTACTCCGCTCATAGGCATGTTCTTCCAGCATTAACGCCTTTTCCCGAAACTCAGCCATGCTATCGGCATCAAGATGTGTAAATTCAGTCAGTTCCAGCTCTTCCTGCGTTTGGTCATCTCCTTCCCAGCTCACTTTTACATCCCCCACGCCAGGCGCATGGTATTTTAGCTGGAAAGCGGTTGGTGCATCCCAGGTAAATTCACGCACAATAATGACATCGCTGTAGCATTCAACGGGGACGCACACGTCTTGCCCCATTTGGTCAATCTGTCCGCGATCTGTCCATTCGACGGCCGGCCCCCACCCTTGCGGATAATCAGGCATTCCCATTTCGGGTTTGGCCCACATTTTAATGCCCGCTTTGGCACCATCAATGCCGGTAATCCAGGCTGGGGCTTTCACAAATTCCCCGTTTTCATACTCTTCGGGATATTCCCCCAAATACCAAACGGTGCCTTCCTTGTCCTGAGCATAAAAGGCAATTTCTGCCTCCACGAGTTCGTCTTCGGCATAATCTTCGATGAACGCAACGGCCGTTTGTACACCCGCCACCTCCTTCACCAAATCTGTCATCGTAAACTCAATGCGGTGGGCAATCGCTTCACCATCCTCGGTTGTCGTCCCCTCATACACCCAATGAGTACCCGGCACCAGCGGCAGCCAATTGTTGTCAATCGTTGCCGAATTCTCAAAATTGGTCGCGTCAAACGTATCTAGCAGCGAATTATCAAACGCCACATCGGCCATTTCTTCTTCATCGGCCATCTCTTCATCCGTTGCCGCTTCCTCATCCTTCGGGGCAGCCGCATCTTCACTGGCTGCCTCCTCTGCTGGTTCGGCAGCTTCTTCTACCATTGTCTCTTCTTCTGCGGCTGGTTCACCACTGCCGCCGCAACCAACGGCAAAGATAACCAGTAATAACGCTACCCCTACAAAATACAGCAGCTTTTTCAACATCTCGGTCTCCCTGATCAGTTAGGGGTGGGCAAACCACCCACCCCTAAGCAGATATATTTAATTAATCAAAACCACAGTGATTATGCCAGAGCTGGGGTGCCTCCCATGCCATCGTCGTCAGAAACCCGTCCGTGTCCAAAGCGCCAATACAGCATTGGCACGATAAACAGGTTCACCACCGTTGACGTTAACAGGCCCCCCAGAATAACAATGGCCATTGGATGCTCGATCTCATGACCCGGAGCATCGCCAGCAATTACCAAGGGCACGAGGGCTAAACCGGCGGTAAGAGCCGTCATCATAATGGGCGCGACTCGCTCTCGCGCTCCACGCATGATCAGGTTCAAGCCAAAGGTTTCGCCCTCAAACTCTTCCAGATGTTGGTAATGGCTAATCAACATGATCCCATTGCGGGCAGCAATGCCCAAAATGGTTAGGAAGCCAATCAACGAACCCAGAGAAAGAATGCCGCCCGTTAGGTAAGCTGCAATCACACCGCCAACCATTGCCATCGGCAAGCTCAGAAACGCCATCAGCGACAGCCGCCACGTTCCCAAAGAAACGCGCAGCAGGAAGAAGATGAAAATGGCTGCTACTGCCCCAGCACCTAAAATGCGTTGGCTGGCTGCCTGTCGTTCAGCAAACTCACCAATCAGTTCAGGGTAATAGCCCAGCGGGAAATCAACCCGGCCGACTGCTGCTTCCACATCAGCGACAACTGAACCGAGGTCACGTCCGCTGACGTTGGCTTCGACATTGATGCGGCGGGTTAACCCTTCGTGGTTGATTGCATTTGGCACCGGCACAATGCTGATATTGGCAACTTCGTCCAAACGAACCTTCTCGCCGCTGGGGGTGTCAATCAGCAACCCTTGCAAATCTGTCAGGCTGTCGCGTGTTTCCGGTGTTGTCCACACGTTGACATCATAGGTACGGCTCGAGGTATGCACATCACCAGCTTCCTGCCCGGCAATGAGGTAGGCTGCCGCCCGACGTACATCGCCTGGCTTTAGCCCATAAGCTTCGGCCTTTTCCAAATCTACTTCAACCTGTACCTGGGGAATATCTACAAGGAACTCAACGTGCAGGTTTACAATGCCGTCTACCTGGGACATTTCATGTTCCACTTCTGCTGCTTTTTCACGCAGTACATCTAGGTCGTCGCCGTAAATGCGTACCACAATGGCTTCGCTTGCGCCGGTCAGAACCTCCCGAATACGCTCTTTCAGATAGGTTTGCACATCGCGTACAAGGCCGGGGTAGCCATCTACCATAGCTTGAACGGCCGCTAATGTCTCATTGTAATCAACAGATGGGTCAACGCTGATCCAGTTTTCACCAAAGTAAACGCCGTACACTTCGTCCATGAACAGAGCTTGCCCAATGTGGGAGCCACAGTTATTTACCCCTGGGATCGTTTGCAGTTCCTGGCAAGCGATTTGGGAGATACGCACCATTTCTTCCAGCGAGGTGCCGGGTTTGCCCAGCCAGTGCATCAGGAAGTCGCGTTCCTTAAACGAGGGTAGTAGTTCCTGTCCCAGAAATGGTGATAGGACGATGCCAGCACCGAGAATAACGGCCGTTGAGCCATAGGCAAAACGCGGAGTCTTCAGCGTCCGCGCCAACAGATTGTCATACAAACGGTGCATCCACGGCAAAATCGGCGACACGTGGTCACGAATTGGTGCATTATCCAGCAGTACCAGAATCAACGCCGGCGTTACCGTCAGTGCCACCATCGGCGAAACCAGGGTTGCCACCACATAAGCCTGTGCCAACGGTTGGAAAAACGCCCCTGACAACCCTTCAAGGAAGAAGACGGGCAGCAAACTGCTCATTTCAATCAGCGAAGCGTTCACAATGGCGTTACGCACCTCAACCGAAGCATCCAGAACGATGGTTGCCGTTGGCAAGTTACTGCCTTCCTGCCGGAACTGCCGCAGCCGACGCACAATGTTTTCCACATCCACAATGGCATCGTCCACCACAGCTCCGATGGCAATCACCAGCCCTGCCAGCACCATCACGTTGAGTGTCGTGTCTAGTAGCGAAAGCACAAGCAGCGTGATCACCACCGTCACCGGAATAATCGTCGCGCTAATGAAGGCGATGCGCCAATCCCACAAGAAGACCAGCAGCACCAGGATAACCAGGATAGCCCCAATCAGCAGGGATTCTGTCAGGTTATCCAGCGCAACTTCAACAAAGGTCGCCGGCCGAAAGATGGTCGTATCAATATCAATGCCCTGCAAACCAGGCCGCATCATATCAATCGCTTCCTCGACCCCTTTAGTGACCTCAACCGTGTTGGCCCACGGGAACTTCTCAACAATCAACAGCAGGCCAGGCCCACCGTTAACGACAGCATCCCCAATCATCGGCCACGTATCCGAAACCGGTTCACCGACATCACCCAACCGCAGCGGCGTCCCATCAGGCTTCACCCGATCATTGATAACCACATCGGCCAATGCCTCAGCCGTAATTACAGGTGAAACATTGCGGATGGGGAATTGCTGATTGGGTGTTTCCAGGAACCCGCCCGTGCCTACCGTTGAACCAGTGGAGTAGTGGACAAGCCCTACATCCAGGGCATCGGAAATGACTTGGAAAACCTCATCAATTGGCACGCCATATTCTGCCAGCTTGGCCGGGTCGGTGTTGACCGACAACAGCTCAATGCGTTCGCCCCAGATTGCCACATTGGCAACGCCGGGTACTTGTAGCAGCCGCTGCCGAATTTTCCAGTAGGTGATCATTGACAGGTCAACCACCGAATATTGATCCGAGGAAATGCCGATCTTGAGCGTGCGTGCCGTTGAAGACAGCGGCGGCATAATCTGCGGCGGGGCAGCCCAGGTGGGCAAGTCTGGCGTTGCCAACGCGAGCCGTTCCTGCACCAACTGTCGGGCTTCCATTTCATCGGTTCCCGGCTTAAAGATGATCTTGATAGAGGATAATTGTTCCACCGATTTCGAGCGCATCACATCCAGCCCCGGCGTACCCGCCAGTGCTTCTTCCAATGGAATCGTGATGAGCGCTTCCACCTCTGCCGAGGAAAGACCCAGGCTTGGCGTCTGAATTTCGACACGAGGTGGCGCGAACTCGGGGAAAACGTCCACCGGCATGTTGCTAATCTGACCGATGCCAAAAAATATCAGCACTGCGGCCACAAAAATGACCAGGTAGCGATATTTAAGACTTTTGGCAACGATCCATTGCATTTCGTTCATTTACCAACTCCCGTGTCGGCGCCATACAGCTCCGCGACGGCAACCGTAACAACCTCCGCACCTGCGGCTGGGCCATCTGTTAGCATAACCATCCCATCTTCAATGTGGTCTACCATGACCGTTTGGCGGACATAGGTCAAGGGTGCTGTGCTAACATAAACCCACGTTTCGCCATTGAGGCCGTAAACCAGGGCAGCATAGGGAACGGCCGTTCCTGAACCCATCTGTTCTACCTTCTCAGTAGCAATCCCAAGCCGCTGCGCAGCCTTGTCTGTGAGCGTTACCTGGTTAAACCCCTCATCGCCAACAGGTTCGATTTTGGCTGGTTCAATTTTTGCTGGCCCGGCATCTGCATTTTGACTGCAAGCAGCCAGGAGCAGCGTCGCCACCAGAATTAGCAGGGCAAGTGCCCAGCGATTGTTGTATTTCATCTTTCATTCCTCCTGTAATCTAGTCCGTTCCCATACCGGGTACGGGCATACCTGCAGATTCGATAACATCAGGTTCTGGGCTGGAGCCAAACTGGGCATAGAGTGCCGGCAGAATGACCAGGCTAAGAACGGTTGAGGTGATCAAACCGCCAAAGATGACAACCGCCATCGAATGTGTAATTTCAAAACCAGCACTATTGCCAGCAATGATCATTGGTAGCAGCATCAGGCCCAGGGCGAAGGCGGTGGTGAGAATGGGCGCCATGCGTTCTTTTGCCCCACGCAACGCCAGATCAACGCCAAAGGTTTCGCCTTCATGCAGTTCCAGGTAGTGAAAATGTTTGAGCATGACCACACTGTTGCGAATAGCGATGCCTAGCACGGTGAGCAAGCCAAAGAGTGCGCCAATGGATAACACGCCGCCGTTTAGCACAGCCCCCCACATGCTGCCAGCCAAAGCGGCCGGCAACGTAATTAACGCCGCTAAAGCCATCTTCCAACTGCTGAAAGCAGATTGCATGAGCAACAAGATGCCCAGAACAGCTACGACGACAACGCTAATGATACGCTGGCGGGCAGCCTGGTCAGCAGCCGTAGCCCCAAACACTTCAGCATGATATTCCAGCGGGAACGACACACCCTGTAGACTACTTTGGACATCAGCCGTGACATCAGCCAGGCTGCGACCGGAAACCGTAATAGCCACATCTACAAAGCGAGAGACAACGTCTCGCTTGATCACAACAGGGCTGGGAGCGATACGGATTTCTGCCAGATCGCTTAGCGGCACAGAGCCGGCCGGTGTGCTGATTAGCAGGTTGCCAATGGCAGTAAGGTCGCTACGAATTTCGGGCGTCCCCCATACCATCACGTCAAAAATCTTTTGTTCTTCATACAGGTTGCCCACGCGCAGCCCTGAAAGCAGCGTGGTTGTCTGGCGACGGACATCACCCGGTTTGATTTGATGTTGTTCGGCGGCGGCCAGATCCACCTCAATTTCAACCTGCGGTTCTCGCACAATCGTTTCAGCACGGGCTTCCGCAATGCCGTCAATGCCAGCGATCCGTTGGCTAATCTCTTGAGCTTTTTCCTCAAGAACACCCAGATCATCACCATAGACGCGAACAACCAGGTCATCGCTTTTGCCGGTGAGGGCTTCGGCCGTTCTTTCGGGTTGGTAGGTTTGTACCTGGCGGAAAAGGCCGGGATAGCCAGCGATGACTTCCTGAATACCAGCTACCGTCTCATCATAATTGGCATTCGGGTCAACACTTACCCACAGCTCACCAGAGTTCATGCTCACGATGGCATCGCCCGTGATAGCGCGGCCAACGTGCGACCCCACCGTACGGACACCAGACAGTGACCGCAGTTCCTCGGTTGCCAAAGACGTAATGCGGTTCATCTCCGTCCGCGATGTGCCAGGAGCAGCTTCCCAGGCGATGAGCAGTTCTGTTTGCTTAAAGGTGGGTTGCAGGGAGACTCTCAGGAAGGGGAGCGCAAGCAGACCGGCAATGATGAGAATCACGGCCAGAATAATTGCCAGCGAGGGCGTGTGAACCATCCGGTTAGCCATGCCGCTGTAGATATTCTTGAGGCTTGCCATGACAGGTGATTCTTTTGGTGCCGTAGCAGTATCACCTAGCACAACCATGCTGAGAGCCGGTGTGATGACGATAGCAACTGCAAGTGAAACCAGCATTGCCAGCACATAGGCTTCGGCAAGCGGGGCGAAGAAGGAGCCAGCCAGCCCTGGCAGCAGGAAGATGGGAGCCGCCATCAGCAAGAGCATCAGCAGGGCAAACATCAGCGAGCCGCGTGTTTCCATCACCGCTTCAAAGATGATATTGCGCGTGGATTGCGAGCCACCCGCTTGCCGCAGGCGGTGGATGATGTTGTGGATGTCAATGACGGCATTGTCTACCACAACCCCCAAGGCAAGTACCAATCCGGCTACGATCATGCTGTTAAAGGTAACGCCACGCAGATAGAGGATGTAGGCTGCGGCGATAAGTGACAGCGGGACGGTGACAATGCTGACAAGGGCTGCACGCCAGTTGAAGAAGAACAGGCCGACAACAATGAGCAGCAAAATGCCGCCAATGAGCATGGCCGTGTTCAGATTTCCGACTGCCGCTTCGATATAATTCGCCGGCCGGAACACCGTGGCATCAATTTCGACACCCGTCAACCCCGGCCGCATGGCGTTCAACACCTCTTCCACGCCACGAGTAACTTCCAGCGTGTTAGCACCGGGGAACTTCTCGATGACCAGCATCAACCCGGCCTGATTGTTGAGCGACGCATCACCAATCAGCGGCTGGTGGTCTTCAACCACATCAGCCACATCCCCCAGCAGCAGCCCGTCGGTACCCTCAATGGCGATTTTAGCTAAATCATCGGCTGAGGAGATGGGGAGTTCATGGCGGATACTTAACCGTTGGTTAGGCGTGTCAATCCAGCCGGCCGTACCTGGAGAAGATGATTCCAGGTAACTTAGCGGCGAAACCCACAGCGATTCACCCGTTGATTCGATGATTTGCAGCAGCGAAACATTGTTTTCTTCCAGGCGAACCGGGTCAACCAGCACCTGTAGCTGCCGATCACGATGCCCCCAAATGGCGACATTGGCAACCCCCGGCACACCCATCAGCCGAGGCTTAATGTTCCAGCGAGCCAAGACACCGAGGTCGAGCAGCGAGAGTTCATTGGACGAGATGCCAACCATCATGGCCCGGCTGGTGGTGGAAAGCGGCTGGAGCATGGTGGGCGGGCTGGAAACGTTTGGCAGGGCAAAGGTTTGGGTCAGGCGTTCCTGAACCATTTGCCGCGCCCGAATCGGGTCTGTACCCGGTTCAAAAACAAGGAGAATAGACGACATGCCGGCCACGGTTTCAGAGTAAATTTCGTCGAGCCAGGCGACGCCGTTGAGCAGGTCTGCTTCAAGCGGGACGGTGAGCAATGCCTCCATTTCCGCCGCAGAAAGCCCCAAGGCTTCTGTTTGTATTTCTACAATGGGTGGGTCAAACTCCGGGTAGATGTCTACCGGTGCGCTCCGTATCTGCATGATGCCCACGACCATTAAGATGGCCGCCAAGACGACAATGAGGAAACGCAGGCTTAGGCTTGTTTTTACGAGCCAACGTAACATGTAAATTACCTCCTGAATGTGACAATTAGTAAGCGAACAACTGTGTGGACAATCTAGACTTTTTCTACTATAGGCAACTCCTTGTAGTTGTTGACAATAAGAATTAGTTAGCCAGAGATGGCCTACCCTATTCCTTCATGAGCGGCAGCACTGGCAAACAGGAACAACAAAATAAAGGGGTAACTTGTTCATTATCCCTTCGGCTATATCGTATGCAGCTTGGTGACTATGGCAGGCAAGCAAAACGATGGCTGCTTAAGGCCATGCAGCTACAAACGCTTATAGAAAATGATATCGGTTACGATTGGGTTCCTGTACAAACGGTGCAGTGTGCAGTAGAGGATGGAGAGGGGAGAGCAAGGATGCCTGCATGATACCCCTGGGCATGATTGCTATTAGATTCACTGCTGTAGATACATAACAATAAATCAGCTTTATTAACAGATACGTCTTGAGGCACTGGGAGCTATTGTTACATCATTGGGTTCAAAGGCGACAGTGTAGAGGAGATGCAAAAAGATGCTCCGTATTGTTATTATACAAGCAAGTCTGATATTACTCCAATAGGAGTATATATCAGATTTCTTGCTTTTTTTCTTACAACATGGAAAAGTTAGGCTTTTTATGTGCTTTAAGAAATTTTAAGAAACGAGCGGTGTGTTTTTGTGTCAAGCCCCCCGACGAAACGCTTCAACTGGTTCCAGGCTGGAGGCACGCAGTGCTGGATAGGTACCGGATACCAGCCCAATGACACCCCCCACCAATGGCGTAATCAGCGGAACGGCCGTATCTAACACCGGCGTCCACACCTGATAAGCCGAAACCCCCACCACAATCAAAATCCCCAAACTGGCTCCCAAAATGCCGCCCACAATCCCCATTGAGGTACTTTCCAGCAAAAACTGGGTGGCGATGTGGCTGCGTGTCGCCCCAATGGCGCGGCGCAGGCCAATCTCGCCCGTGCGCTCGATGACCGACACTAGGGTGACGTTGCCGATGCCAATGGCTCCGACAATGAGCGACAGTCCGCCTAACAGCAAAAACATCACGTTGAGGTCGCTTTGCACGGCATCGCGTACGCGGCGTGGTTCGGGCGCCAAGTCAATTTTGAGCGCGGCATCGTCATCGGGGCGCAGGGCCAGCGGAATCTGGCTGGCGATGAGGCCGGTGGCCCCAAGGCGGGTTTCGACAACGACGGAGCCGGGGCCAACGAGGCCAAAATCGTGGCGGGCGGTGCCTTCGGGGATGATGACGGCGGCCATGAGGTCGGGCTGCCGCGCCACGCCTTGCAGCACGCCGATGACCAGGTACAGGTGGTCGCCAATGGAAATGGCGGGTAGTTGCTCCAATTCCACGATGCCCAGCTTTTCGGCGGCACTGGGGCCAAGCACGGCTACCCGGTCTTGCCGCTGTGAATGGCCGAGGTCGAGATAACGGCCGTTTTTCAACTCCGCCCTTACCGCCCTGAACAAACTGGGCGACGCCGCCTGCACCGACAAGTTGAACGCCGTCTGGCTGCGCGGGTCGCGCACCGGCGAGGCAGTGACCAAGGCATTGCCCAATTCAACCTCGCTTAATGTCCCCGCCGCCACCACCCCATTCAGCCGCAGCAGCCGCTCCGGCGCATCCCACGGCAGCGCCCGTGGATCCACCCCGGTCAGCGTGGATTTGCCCGTTACCACAATTTCCGTCGCCGACAGCTCATCAAACTGGCTGATGATGCGGTTGCTGGCAGTGCGCGATAGCCCCAGCGTAGCAACCAGTGCCGTCAGCCCAATGACCACCCCCAAAATGGTGAGCGCCGTGCGCCCTGGCCGGGCAAACATTCCCGCCACCGCTTCATTGAGCAGGTCGCGCAGGCTGATGCCCGATTTGGAGACGGCTTTGGACATGGATTTGTCTGGCGGTGGGACGGCGGCGGGTGTGGGGGTGGCGGTGCGGCTGAGTTCGGTTAAACGGCCGTCTATAATCTGCACCCGACGGCTGGCACGCTGCGCCACCTGCTCCTCGTGCGTCACCACCACCATCGTCAACCCCTGCCTGTTTAGCTCCTCAAATAGGTCAAGAATGCTGGCGGTAGATTTGGAGTCCAGATTGCCCGTTGGCTCATCGCACAGCAGCAGGCTGGGCGACCCCATCAGGGCGCGGGCAATCGCCACCCGCTGCCGCTCCCCGCCCGACAGCTTGACCGGCAAATAATCTACTCGATGCCCCAGCCCCACCCGTTCCAGCGCCTCCCGCGCCCGCGCCTCGCGCCCCACGTGGGATTCATGCCGGTAAACTTCGGCCAGCATCACATTTTCCAGCACTGAACGGTGGGGCAACAGATGGAAGGATTGAAAGACAAAGCCGATGCGGCTGCTGCGTAGCCCAGCGCGCTGGTTGTCGCTCAATTCGGTGGTTTCGATGCCGTCAAAGAGGTAACGGCCGTTACTGGGGCGATCCAGACAGCCCAGCACATTGAGCAAGGTGGATTTGCCCGCGCCAGATGGGCCGGTAATCGCCAGCCATTCCCCCGGCTCCACCCGCAAATCCACGTCAAGCAGCCCGTGGACAATGGGGTCAGTGCCAAACTGCCGGTTAACCTGCTGTAGCTCCAGCACGTAATGGGTCATGGCTCTTCCCCCGCCGTGTCAAACCCCACCACCACCAAATCCCCCGGCGTGAGCGTGCCGTCAACCGGGGTGACAGCGACAAAGCCATCGGCTGTAAGCCCCGGTTCAACGGTGATGAAACTGCCGTTGTCTCGCTGCACGCGGGAGCTGCCGTCGGCGGCGAGGAAGAGGGCGCTGATGGGAACGGCCGTTACTGCCCCCCCCGTAGACTCCACCGGAATCGTCAACCGCAGCGAAAACCCCTCCAGCGAAGCCGAAGCCGTTTCCACCCGTGTTTCAAAATAGACGTGGAACCCGTCTACCCCGTCACTGCCGGGGGAGTCGGCCACCCGCTCCACCACCCCCGTCGCTTCCAGCCCCAGCGTCGGTTCGTCAATCGTTACCGGCATCCCCGCCCGCACCAATTGCGCCTCATCCAGCGGCAGCGAAGAATCTACGGCAAGCTGGTTGTTGGTGACGGTCAGCAGCGGCCCGCTGGCCGTCTCGCCCACGTTTAAGGTGAGCTGCTCCACGCGGGCGGGCAGCGCGGTCAAAAAAACGATCTCGTCCAGCGGTAGCTTGACCCCGGCATCGCGCCGCGCCTGTTCCAGGGCGGCGGTAAGCTGGGCTACGGCTTGGGCGGCCAGTTCGGCATCTCCGGCGATGGCTTGGTGGGTGGAAACGGCCGTTTCCACCGCCACCTCACCCGCCAACCGCACCGCCAATGCCTTGGCCTCTGCCTGCGCTCGGTTAGCCGTCCCCGCCTCGTTCACTGCTTGCTCGGCCGCCAAATTGTCGCTGTCGGCCTGGGCCTGGGCAGCGGCGAGGGCGCGTTCGGCCAGGGTGGTGTTGGTAACGGCCGTTTGTTGTGCCAATTTGGCAGCGGCCAGTTCCCGTTCCAACTGCTGGATGGCGGCTTGCTGAACGGCCGTTGCCCCAAACGGCTCAAACCCGGCGGCCGTCACCCAATTGGCAATGGCACTGCTGGTTTGCTCATCAAAACGGCCGTCAATCGCCCCCGGATCAAACCCCAGCCGCTGTAATGCCTCCTCCAACTGCACCACGTCGCTCCCCTGGCTGCCCGGCACAAAATCACGGTAAGCTGGCAGTGACCCCACCAGCACAAAAACCGGCCGTCCCGAAACGGTTAGCAGCACATCCCCCTCGGCAAGCTGGGTGCCGCGAGGCGGCAGCGTGGTAATCACTCCCGCCTCGCCCTTGAGGGCAGACGGAGCCAAGGCCACCGTTTGCGGCAGCCCAAACCGCGCCGTGCCTCGCGTCACTACGCGGGAACTCAGCACCCGTTCTTCCACTGGCACCAAAATGGGTGACGGGGTAGGGGGGGCGGTGCGTGCTGCTGCTTCGGCCGGGGATTGGATTTGCGAGCCAATTGCCCAGCTTCCAATGGCAACCAACACCACGACAGCAAGAACAAGCAAGAGGGTTGTGATGCGTTTACGGGTCATAGGTGTTAGCTTTTCCGTCCTGAATATAGTTCACGTTCGATGGCATCTTCGGCCGGCTCCAAATAGCGCACTTCGCACTCATACGACGCAATTGCCAGTGCCCGTTCATACTCCTGCAGATCTCCCAGTGCCGCCAGAGCATCAGGCGACAACGCTTCCAGTGGCTGCCCACCTGTAATGGCCTCTACCCGGTTCCGCAAATCTGGCTCAATATCTTTTTCGTGGTTGTAATCAAAACCAGCCTCGCGCATACATTCGCTATACTTCCCAATCGCCTCCACCATGCGCGGATCCTGCTCAATCAGCGCATCCTTCGGGTTGCGGTACGTTGCCGTCAACTGCTCTTCCGTAAATGATTTCTCAATGGCGGCACGGGTGCAGCCCCCAGTGCGCCCCAAATCCTCAATTTCAATCGCCACGGCAAAGGTAACGTTGCTGTTTTCCCCAATCAGCGTTTGGTTATATGCTACCTGGTCGGCCGGGGACAAGTTGCGGAAAATCTCCACGTTGCGATCTCCCAGACCGATCTGGGCTGGCGTTGCCCGCTCTTCCAACTGCGGCGGCTTGCCAGTGTACAGCGTCGAAATGCCATAACCGTATTCATTAAAGTATTGCCGTTCCGTCATCCCCGGCAGTGATTTATCCGACACCATCCCCCGGCGCACCGTATTATAGTCGGCCGCCACATACTCAAACCCGGCATCGCTCATACACGTAGCAATATCAGCCTCCACCGCCTCAATTTTGCTAACCAATTCTTGTCGGCTTAACCCATACTCCTCAGTTCCCGGCAAGGCACTACCGTCCGGTGCCGTGCCACCGGCCGAATTCAGCAGGGTTGCCGTTGCGCCACAGCCCGTCAGCAGCAGCCCCAACAAAGCCCCAAGCAGCAAGACCCACTTATAAGGTTTTGCTTTAGTGATTTGATAATCGAAAATCGAAAAACACCCCATTCCAATACCTCCATATTTAGCGGGATAAGTTCAACTTCTCCAAAGAAGTTGAACTTTTGTTATATCTTCGTGCCAGATAGATGAACCGTAAACGTAGAGCCATGTTCAGGCTGGCTTTGTACACTAATCGAACCACCGTGCGAACGGGCGATCTCATGGGCAATTGCCAGACCCAGGCCAACGCCTCCCCTACCATTTTGCCCCAATCGTCGCACCCGGCTTTTTTCCACCCGGTAAAACCGTTCAAAAAGATGCGGCAAATGATCGACTGCAATGCCCAAGCCGGTGTCGGCAATGGCAACATGGATTTGCCCGTTGCTCTCGCTGGCTGAAATGCGTACTTCGCCTTCGGCTGGCGTATATTTAACGGCGTTGTCCAACAGGTTGAGGAAGAGCCGAATGAGCAAATCCATGTCCCCAACAATGGTGCTGGTGGCGCTAATTTGTTCAATAATGCGGATCGATTTGGCGGCAGCCAACGGCCGTATTGTGTCCACCACCGCCCCCAACAAATCCGCCACCTGAATCGGCTCAGATTCCCCTTTCAGCACGCCCTGGTCTAGCCGCGCCATAAACAACAGGTCATTGCTCAGGCGGCTCAGCCGGTCAACCTGCTCCTCCATGCTTTGCAGCGTGGCAACATATTGCTCGTTGTCACGCGGCTGGCTAAGGGTAACGCCAATGCGCCCTTTTAGCGCCGCCAACGGCGTTCGCAGCTCGTGCGCCGCATCCCCCGTAAAACGCCGCTCCCGGTCAAATGCTTGTTGCAAACGATCAAGCATCCCGTCAAATGTCTGCGCCAAACGGCCGATTTCATCCCGTGGGCCTGGGTAAGCAATACGCCGATTTAAATCCTCCGCCGTAATAGATTGCGCCGTTTGCGTAATCCGGTTGATCGGGTTCAGAGCGCGGGTTGCCAGAAAAAAGCCGCCAAACCCGGCCAGAACAAGAGCCAATGGAATTGCCAGCCCAATTTGCTGCTGCAAACTCACCAGCGCCAGCCGCACCGCCTCCAGCTCTTGCAGCACCTGCACATGACCTACTACACCTCCCACTGTTACCTCACGGCTCAAAATGCGCCACGACTCCCCATCGGCCAACTGCGAATGATAGCCAGATGGCAGTTTTTGCGGCTGTGGGGCGTGGTTGTCACTGCCAATTTGCTCCCAGGGCGTGCCATCGGGCGCGACCAAATAGATCAGAAACTTGTCATCTATGCCGCGCAGCGCATCGGGGTTGTTGGCTAAATTTTTAAAGGTAAGGCGATCCCCTTCCCGGTCAACGTTAATGAGCGTTTGTGCCAGAGCCAATTCCAGCGCATGGTCAGCCTGGGCAATCATATTGCGCTGGGTTTGCCAGTAGACGTAAACTGAAAACAGCAGCAGAATAGCTCCCAAAAAGAGAACATACCAGACTGTTAGACGCAGGCGGATAGGTGGCTGATATGATTTAAGGCGGCTCATGTACCCTTAGGGTTCAATCAAAAATAACTTTGCAGTTCCAGAAGTTCAACTTCTCTCAGAAGTTGAACTTCTAAATCCCAAGTTATTAACGAATGAACCCTTATGATGTTTCCTCTGCTGCCAAACGATACCCCATACCGCGCACCGTTTGAATGAGTGGGTAGGGTGCATCCTGGTCAATTTTGCGCCGCAGATAGCCGATGTAGACATCAACGACGTTGGATTCGTGGTAGTAATCAAAGTTCCAGACGTGTTCGCCAATTTGGGTGCGCGTTAGCACCTGGTCAGGATGGCGCATGAGATATTCCAAAACGGCGTATTCCCGTGGGCGCAGATCAATGAGTTGGCCGCTGCGCTTGACCAGTTTCTTCACCGTGTCCATTTCCAGGTCGGCGACGCGCAAAACACTGCCCTGCTGTTGCAGCGGCGGGCGGCGCAGCAGGGCGTTGATGCGTGCCAGCAGTTCGGGAAAAGCAAATGGTTTTACCAGATAGTCATCGGCACCAGTGTTTAAGCCTTTGACCCGGTCGTCAATGGTGTCCCGCGCTGTTAGCATGAGAATGGGTGTTTTATGCCCCAGCTTGCGTAAGGTTTGCATGAGTTCCAGCCCGTCCATGCCGGGGAGCATGATGTCTAAAATAAGGGCATCATAGTCGGCCGACAAGGCGAAGTGAAGACCGTCTTCGCCATCTTCGGCGACATCCACGGCGTAGCCAAATTCGGTTAGCCCTTGTCGGACCCATTCAGAAATCCCTGGTTCATCTTCAACAACTAGCAAACGCATGGTTTCTTGTGTCTTGAAGCTCCTCTTGTTTTATAACGGCTGTCACATTTGAAGTTTAGTATAGGTAATAAAAATAAGAAAACGGTGAAGCGGTGCCGGGAAGATAGTGGTCTATAACATTTTGCCGATGACGCCGCGAGGCTCAGCTTTTATGATCGTAGCACAAAAATTTTTCGAGTTAAGCCAGGAGGCGGCAAATACCAAAAGAATATGTCAGCAGAGAGCGTTTGTTTACAATGCGGGGCATGTTGTGCGTATTTTAGAGTAGCGTTTTATTGGGGGGAGGCCGATCCAAATATTGCGGGAGCGGTTCCGATGGAGCTGATACAAAAGCTCGATGCGCTGCGGGTGGTGATGAAGGGAACACACAGCCGGCCGGTACGCTGTGTGGCGCTAGATGGGACGGTGGGGCAGAGTGTGTGCTGTACCATTTATGAAAGCCGGCCATCGCCGTGCCGTGAGTTACAGGTAGCGTGGGTGAATGGGGTGCCGAGTGAGCAGTGTGACCGGGCGCGGCTGGCCTGGGGTTTGCAGCCGATTGAGATGGGGGATTTATTAACGGCCGTTTCTCCCCTCCCATCTTTCACGCTGCCAACAAACCCCCCAATCGTTGCCCAACCGTAGCCGTGGCGTGGAACATTTTGCCCAAATTTTCGTATTATATATGTAAGGATCGGATACATCGTCCATACTTCTACGCTGGGAGCATCCGGGACTATCGCAAAACTGGTTTTGTGCGTGGGCGTGTAAGGAGAAAAACAGTGACCAGCAAATCAAAAACCAAACTATTCATGGGCATGGTCGCTCTGGGTCTGCTGCTGCTGACCTGGGGTCGTATGCCCGCTGCCGTTCAGGCCGCCGATTCGGCCTGGCAGGCAAAATATTGGAACAACACCAATTTAACGGGTGATCCGGTGCTGGAACGCACCGAATCGGAGCTAAACCACGATTGGGGGCGGGGAAGCCCAGCCGATGGCATTGTCAACAACAGCGATTTCTCGGCGCGGTGGCAGCGCAGCGTCAATTTCTCGTCTGGCACCTATCGCTTTACGGCCACAATGGACGACGGGATGCGGGTGTGGGTTGACGAGGTGTTGATCATTGATTCCTGGACGGACAGCCAGGTTCACACCCTGACCCACGATCTCTTCCTGTCCTCCGGCGATCATGTGATCAAGGTGAAGTATTACGATGCCGGTGGCGATGCTGTTGCCAAGCTGTCGTGGACGGCCGTTAGTGGCACAACGCCAGCCACGGTGGTGAACTGGAAGGGTGAATATTTTAACAACACGGGTTTGTCAGGAACGGCCGTTTTGGTGCGTGACGACGCCAACATCAGTTTTAACTGGGGCAACAGCTCGCCAGCTTCCGGGTTGGTTGCCAACGACCAGTTCTCCGTGCGCTGGTCGCGCAACATGACCTTCGCCCCCGGCCGCTATCGCTTCACTGCCGCCGCCGATGACGGCGTGCGCGTCTGGGTCAACAACCAGCAAATCATCAACGCCTGGTATGACCATCAGGCGCAAAGCTTTAGCGGCGAGATTGATTTGCCAGCTACCAGCGTGCCGGTGCGCGTGGAATATTACGAACATGGCGGCGGTGCCGAAATCAACTTCTCATGGACGCAGCTAACCGGTTCATCCCAACCCACCCCAACCCCTGTACCTTCGGTGCCTACCGGCAACACCGGCGTTGTCCAAAGCACCCGCCTCAACGTGCGCTTTGGCCCCGGCCTGAGCTATGGTGTCATGACCCAGCTCACCAAAGGCCAAACTGTCTCCCTGGCTGGTTATCGCAGTGCCGACAGCCACTGGGTCATGATCAACTGGAACAACAGCACCGCCTGGGTCAGTGGTCTGCCCCCCTATCTGTCAACCAATGTACCCATTAGCAGTCTGAGCGTTTGGTCAGGATCCGTTCCCGCACCCGGAAGCTCAGTCCCTGGGCCGACAGCCACGGTGATTACCGTCTACTACCTCAACATGCGCAGCGGCCCTGATGTCAGCTTTGGCGTCATCAAGGCTATGCCCAACGGCACGCTGATGACGCTGCTGGGGCGTAACGCCGCCGCCACCTGGGCGCAGGTTAAACTGGCCGATGGCACCGTCGGTTGGATGAGTGCCCGCTACTTGTCCATGTCGGTTCCATTAACCAATCTGCCCATCACGGGTTAGGAATGGAGATCAAATAGCTTGCCCATTTAGAAGTTCAACTTCTCAGAAGAAGTTGAACTTCTTGCGTAACTTATTTAATTCTTGTTCCTTTAGAAGTTCAACTTCTCAGAAGAAGTTGAACTTCTTGCGTAACTTATTTAATTCTCGTTCCTTTCCTCTTACGCCGCCGGTAACGGTACAATCAAGGTCTTGTCACTCGTATCACCACTAGCACCAACCACTGGCTGACCCAGTGCTGTGTAGCCCGTGACCGTGTAGTGATAGGCAAAACCGCCGTTGGGGGAGACCAGCGACACCAGCGCGTCGTTCAACTGGCTGGGGGTGAACAAAGCCGAATCTCGATCTAGTGCATCGCCCGCGCTTTGTAAATCCACTTTCAATGCCGCCAGCCCGTTGAGCGTTGCCGACGGCAGCTTGACGCGGATGCGGTTGGTGCTGCCCACGCCATCGGAAATGACCAGGGCGCGATCAACGGCCGTTTGTACCTCACCCACAAACACCGAACCATCCAGCCGGATAACCGTCGTCTCATAGCTATAGCCAGTCGGCTCGGCCGCCAGCGTCGGAATCTGCACCGTCTGGCTGCGGAGCGCGTCGGGGGTAAAGACATGCTGCACGTGGCGCGTGTAGCCACTGTCATCCTCGCTGTAGGTAATGTCCACCACCGCCTCCAGCAGCTCCTCGGCATCCAGCAGCGGCACCAGCCGCACCGACAGCAGCCCCTGGAACGGTTCGTTGACCACCAGCGTCTCATCATCCGACGTTTGCCAATCTTGCACCACCCGCAAATTATTTGCCAAAAAGTACGTCAGCCGATATTGATAGCCGCGTAATTCCGGGTCAGACAGCCGCAGCCGCCAGTGGCGGCTCGCCTCGCCGGGGCGCAGAATCATCGTTTTTTCGTGGCGGAACTCGTTGATGGCATCCTCGTAGAGCAGTTCCACCTGCACCTGGCTCACGTCAGCCACGTCAATTTCGCCCAGCGTCACCTCCACATCCAGCAGCCCAATTTCGTCCAGCGGGTTGAGCGTAAGCTGGCGGGCGCGGCTGGTGCGCCACGGCGACACAATGTGCGCTTCCTTGCCCACCCACGGCGAGTCGGGCTTGAAGTGGATGTCAAGCTGATAGCGATAGCTCAAATCTTTGGCCTCGTTGAGCCAACTGTTGAACGTTTGCGGCGTGAGTTCGGTGGGGCGGAAAACAAAGCCGTCTACGTGGGTTGGCTCGGTGCCTGCGGCGCGGTTGCCGGGGTATTCGAGGTTGACACCAACGGCCGTTATTCCCGCCACCTCCAAATCCCCACCCATCGAGACGGTCGCCACCAGCCGCGTAAAGAAGTCGTCGTCCAAATCCACCTCCTTGATCGCCCGATCCGGGTCAAGACCGGCGGTGATGGTAGAGAACAACCCCTGTGGCGCGGCTTGGGCAGCAACGGCCGTTTGCATCGAATAATCAAAGGTGCGAATCTTCAGCTCATCCTGGTGGTAATATTTCAGCGAAAAGCCGATATGGATGGGCGAAATTTCCGACATTGGGTTATTCGTACCCGCCGCCGCCGTGCCGCCGCCACCCGCTGCGGCTGCGGTGCGGTTCATCTCCGTCGTCGAACGCTCGCCGCTGCTCAGGTCGGTGGCGGCGGGTGCGGCTGTGGGCGCGGTGGCCGTGGGCGTGCCGCGCTGCGGCGTGGCCGGAGCCGACTGCACGGCGTTGAGGGCACCAAACAGATTTTGCAGTTGCCCCAACATGCCCCCGTTGCCCGTGCGCGTCATAAAGCTGGGCGGCTCAAGCGCAGATTGGAAAAACTCCTTTAGCAGTTCCTGCTGGAACCATTTGAACGCATCATCCGCCTGCTTGCGTAAATCCTCATCGTCGGTGAAGTTGATCACCTCGACCTTGATATTGCCTTCATCGCGCAGCTTTTGGAAGGCGGCGGCGATTTCGGCCGCCAGCGATACCATCTGGATTTGGCCGCGTGCGCCAAACTCCACTTCCAAATGGTCGTAGATGCGGCGGTAGTCGGCGGTGATGCGGACGTTGAACGCCGGCCGCAGCCCCAAAAACTCCAGGTCGTAGATGACACCAACGGGGCTGATGCCCGCCCGCAGCGCCGCCTCGAACAGGGTTGCCCCTTCCCGCGACAAAATCAGCGAGAAGGTGGCGCGGTTGAAGCCAAACAGGGATGGTTTGCTGGTGCCATACACTTCTTCAAAAAAGGTGAGGCCACGCGGTTCATTGGTGGCCGCGCCCTCGGCATCGGCGGCATCCTTGCTGATGGAAAGGCGCACTGACCCTTTGCGGAACTGGATGGGAGCCAGCTTCACGTCGCCATCGGCAAAGCGGCGCAGCTCGCGCTTCATCTCGTCAAGCTGCTCATCGGTTACGCCCAAATCTACGGTGAAGGCAAGAAAGCCGCCGCCCAGCGATTCCGCGTCGTCGGGGTCAAAATCTACGTTGTCGGTAATGTCGCGCCGGTATTTAAGGAAGACAAACTCCGGCGTGCCGTCGTTGAGCGCCAGACGCGGCCGTTCGGGAACATAGTAAAACATGTCGGGATCCTGGTGATCCCGGTAAATCATTAGCCCGTTGATGGGGCCGATGGGGGAGTCTAGGTATAACATGGGGGGAGTCTCCTGAAAAAGGGTTATTGGTTATTGGTTATTGACGGCGTTCATCAATAACCAATAACCAATAACCAATAACCAATCTCTATTAGCCAACGGCCGTTCCCGCATTCCAATACCCCTTAATCCACGTCAGCAAATCGGCTTCGCTGATCGATTCCAGGGTGGCGGAAGCGTCGTCGTAGCGGCGGGGCGGGTTGGTGGCGGTGCTGCCCGTTGCCGCCGTCGGGTTGGAGCCAGCGTACTGGGGGTTTTTGAAGAAAACACGGCCGTTTTCCCGCCGCACCGCCAGCACCACATGCCCAAAGTTGTAGGGCTGGCTCCAGTACATTGCCAATGGCACCGGCTGCTGCGCCGCGTCAATGGTGCTGAGGAAGCCGGTACGCAAAGTGGGCTGCGCCGCCTGGTTAGCCGCCTGGGTGGTGTTGGGGATGTAGTTGGTGGTGAAGGTGGCGTTGAAAATCCCTTCCAGCCCCCTGTCCGTCTCGTCCGACATGAGGCCACCGGCGATGGTTTGCTGGAAAACGGTGTTGATGCCGTTGGCGGCGTTGGCCGGGGCGGTGGGGCTGTAGGCGGGGAAGCGGCTGCCCTGGGCGTATTTCAGGATGGTGGACTGGAAGGCCAGTTCGGCGTTGGTGCGGACAAAGAATGGGTTGGCTTGTGACCCGGCGTAGCGAGCGACCTGGAAGATGCCGGGGGGAATGGAAACTG
>WBZL01000589.1_pt1 | contig 40704 bp, 30 predicted proteins | sample 5204291 | NCBI WGS metagenome assembly WBZL01 (sample SAMN12344345, study PRJNA552823) | activated sludge metagenome | biome: Activated sludge suspended growth; feature: Nitrification reactor; material: Wastewater; isolation source: activated sludge from nitrification reactor of wastewater... | reverse complement strand
CGGTCCACGCGTGGAGGAACGCGCCCGCTTCGCAGAGATCGGCTTGCAAGCCTTCATCGAAGAACAGCTCGATGTTGAATCGATTGACGATTTCTCATCCGACCTTCGACTTTCGACCTTCGACACTCTTCACATGGACGCGAACGAGATCGAAGGCGTCACCAATCAACTCTTCGATGGTTACGACCGCGAACGACCCGCGCGCGAATTACGTCAAGCAACGTTGCTTCGTCAGATTTACAGCAAGCGACAATTCTACGAAGTGATGGTCGAATTTTGGAGCGATCATTTCAACATCTTCATCGAGAAAGAACCGCTGTTTTATCTCAAGACGGTTGACGACCGCGAAGTGATTCGCAAACACGCGCTCGGCAACTTCCGCGATCTCGTGTGGGCGTCGGCACATTCGCCCGCGATGCTGGTCTATCTCGATAACCACGTCAACGAGAAGAGTCATCCCAACGAAAATTATGCGCGCGAACTCATGGAACTCCACACCCTCGGCGTGGACGGCGGCTACACTCAAAGCGACGTGATGGAACTCGCGCGTTGTCTCACGGGCTGGACGGTCAAAGAACATTTTTGGTTGGGCGAGTTCACCTTCAACAAAGACATCCACGATGAGGGGGCGAAAAAAGTTTTGGGTCTGGCGATCCAGCCGAACGGTCAGAGTGAAGCGGAGCAGGTCATCGAGCATCTCGCGTCGCATCCATCCACTGCGCGATTCATCGCGACGAAATTAACTCGTCGCTTCATCGCGGGCGATCCTCCGCAAGAGATCGTCGAGAAAGCCGCGCAAACTTTTCTCGACACGCGCGGCGACATCAAATCTGTGTTGCGTGTGATTCTGCTTGATGGTCTCTCGCGCGCGCAACCAAAATATAAACGCCCCGCGAACTTCATCACATCCGCGTTGCGACTCACCAACACCGAAACCGACGGCGCCCTCAACGATTATCTGCTTCGCATGGGTCAGTTGTATTTCAATTTGCCCACGCCCGATGGCTATCCCGATGTCAGCGCGCCGTGGCAAAGTAATCTCATGCCGCGCTGGCAATTCGCGTTCGAGTTGATGCGCGATGAGATCGGCGGCACGAAAAATAATTTGAATCATTTATTGGATGTCTCTTCGACGGGCATTCTCGTCGACGACGTGGACGCGCTCACCTCTCTGCTTTTAGGCGCCCCTCTAGAACGCCTCGAACGCGACGGGCTAATTGCCTCAGTCCATTCAGCGGACTCTACCCCCGAGGAGACTCTGCAAATCCTCGCCGCTGGCATCCTCGCCTCGCCCGCGTTTCAGTGGAGATAAACCTCGGTGGTCGAGTAGTCCTGAGCGAAGCCGCCGCGCTGAGCCTGTCGAAGCGGTAGCGGAGACGAAGGACGTATCGAGACCACTAATAACCAGCGTAAATGATGCCAGATGTTGTGGTCTCGCCTGCTGGCGTCTCGACCACCTTATGAATAGAGATAACAAAGCAACTTTGGTGGTTGAGTAGGGCGGGTGCTTTTCCCGCCCGTATCGAAACCACCAATTGCAAATGTAAATGTAGCCAGATGATGTGGTCTCGATACGCTCGCAACGAACCACTTCGACAGGCTCAGTACAGCGGCTCGCTACTCGACCACCCAATGATACGGAGTAAACATGCTACAAACCTTACCCACCCTACAACAAAAATCCTGGATGCCGCGACTCGCGTTCGCGCCTCATAACGTTGCCCCGCGCGGCGACACGCTTGTCGTCATCTTCCTGCGCGGCGCCGCGGACATTCTCAACATGGTCGTGCCGCATGGCGAAGAGGCGTATTACGCGATGCGACCAACATTGGGAGTTGCGCGACCAGATGACTCGGGAAAGAAGAAAGAGGAAAGAGTTTTAGATTTAGATGGATTCTTCGGCTTTCATCCCTCGATGAATTCACTGCTTGACTCTTGGTATTCGAATCAACTCGCCATCATCCACGCGTGCGGCGCGCCCGACGAATCGCGCAGTCACTTCAAAGCGATGGAACTCATGGAGCGCGGCGTGGACGATGAGCGCGGCCCCGCCTCGGGCTGGATCGGTCGTCACCTCGCCACGTTGAATACGGGCAACTCGTCGCCTCTGCGCGCGGTGGGGATGGGGACTCGTCCGCAACGGAGTCTGAGCGGAAGCGTCCCAGTCTCTGCCCTGCGTTCGATCGCGGACTTTCATCTCGGCGGTGATCCGCGCGCTCTGCAACAAATGCGCGCCGCGTTGAACATCGTGTATGAAGATGACGTGCTTGGGCAGGATACGTTATCCATTATGGATACTCTCGAAACGCTCGACCCAAACAATTACCAATCCCCCTTTACCACTTACCCCGACTCCGAATTTGGTCTCGCGCTCAAACAAACCACCATGCTCATCAAAGCGGAAGTGGGACTCGAAGTCTCAGCCATTGACGTGGGCGGCTGGGACACGCACTTCGCGCAAGGCTCGACGACTGGCATCATGCCGAATCTCATGAAAGATTTGGCAGATGGCATGGCGGCTTTCCACGCCGATATGCAGGAACACATGAAGAATCTCACCGTTGTCACCATGTCTGAGTTTGGTCGTCGCGCCTCTGAAAATGGAAGCCTCGGCACCGATCACGGTCACGGAAGCATGATGATGGTCATGGGCGGCAACGTGGACGGCGGCAAAGTCCACGGCGAGTGGCCCGGGCTGGAGGATGGTCAAATGATCGGACCAGGCGACCTCGCCGTCACGACCGATTACCGCGATGTGCTGTCCGAAGTGTTGCAGAAGCGATTGAACAACCCCGCCACCGATCAAATCTTCCCCGATTACTCGCCTGTGATGAGGAATTTGTTGAAATAATAAATTGTGATATGTCATGCTTAGGAGCGAAGCGACGAAGCATCTCTGACACCGTCGTAGAGACCCTTCGCTGTCGCTCAGGGTGACATGCCAAACATGAATTACAATCCATCGCACGATGGATTCGCAAAACAAGATTGTCTCAGCGTTCGATAAAACTCTCCTCGTTGGTCTGGGATGCGGCGTCCTCGTGCTGTGCGGCATCATCGCGTGGTTTGCGTACATCGTTCAAAACTTGCCCATCCCATCAACTGAATCCACGCAACTCGCTCCACCAACACAAACCCCCAATTCTCCAATCCTCCAATTCTCCTCACCACTCCCTCCTCCCACCGAAACTCTATCTCCCACCTCCATCCCAAACTTCAACGACTCTCCTCCAACAGGAAAAATCGTTTTCGCCTGTTACATCAAACAGATTGACCAGATCTGCCTGATGAACGCGGATGGCACAGGGCGCGAACAACTCACAGACTTCGACGCGACCGCGTTCTACCCATCGCTTTCACCCGACGGGCAAACGATTTACTTTTCCTCCAAACGCAGCGGCGGATTTGAAATCTACTCCATCGGAATCAACGGCGACGGACTGCAACGCCTCACGCGCGATATCGGCAGTCTCTACGCCCCCGAACTTTCCCCCAGCGGAGAGTTGATCGTCTTCGCCAAATCGGGCGACGGACTCTGGGTAATGAAACCCGACGGCGATAACCCGCGTCCGTTCACGGATCGCGACGACATTGACCCCACCTGGTCACCCGACGGTTCGATGATCGCTTTCGCCTCCTCGCGCAGTGGACAACGTCAATTGTTCGTGATGAATGCCGACGGCTCGAACATTCAACAAGTGACCGACTTGAACAACGTGGGCGGACGCAGTACCTGGTCACCCGATGGGACTCGACTCGCGTTCTATCGCGGTCCCGCAGGGGACCACGACATCTACATCATCAACATTGACGGCACAGGGCTGGTGCGACTCACGCACGGCGGCGATAACCTCGGTCCCTCGTGGTCGCCCGATGGCATCTGGATCGCCTTCACCTCCTTCCGCGACGGCAACAACGAAATCTACATCATCCACCCCGGCGGGACAGGCTTGACTCGGCTCACGAATAACTCAATCTCCGATTGGCAACCGAGGTGGGGAAGGTAGGTTAGGGTTGCAAACATTTTCTGCACCCTTGTCGCGTATCCCAAAATAGGATATTATTACCAGTATGACAATAAAACAATTAGATTTTCTTGAACAGAAAAAAAATGGCATATCAAAAAGAATTCAAGGTGGGATTTCCACAACAGATGTCGTGGTGTCTGCTTCCGTTAATGGAAATTCCGAAATTTTTCCTCAAATACTCACTTTGCATGTTCCTGAAGGTTCAAAAATTGCTGACGTTACATATGGCAATGGAGTGTTTTGGCGAAATGTAGAATTGTCAAAATACGAACTTGCCAAGAGCGACATTGCTTCGGGTGTTGATTGTAGGAAATTGCCATATGAAAACGAAAGTTTTGACGCATTGGTTCTAGATCCTCCGTACATGGAAGGACTATTACGAAATAACAAAGAGCACAAAGCGGGAAACGGCTCGTTTTCCGCATTTAGAAATTATTATTCGAATGGCGATGAAGAAAATGGGGGAGCGAAATGGCATGCCGCCGTGACAGACCTTTATTTCAAAGCAGGCGCAGAAGCGTATCGAGTGTTGCGGTCAAATGGCGTACTGATTGTTAAATGCCAAGACGAAGTATCTGCGAATCGCCAGTGGCTCACACATGTAGAAATAATCAACCACTATGAAAAAATGGGGTTTTATACCAAAGATCTTTTTGTTGTGGTTAGAACAAATAAAGCAGGAATTTCACGATTGATTAAGCAAAAACATGCCCGAAAGAATCATAGCTATTTTCTTGTGTTTATCAAATTGACCAAGAACAAAAACGGAAAATCTTTGCCTCGTTCAAGATGATTTTTGTTGGATTAGTTTGTCAAGTAAAGCAAATGGGTTGTCAGTAAAAGGCGGTTGTAAAGCCCATTCAATGGTAATGAGAGATGGCAATAAATGTTTTCGCTGATAAGCTGTGTACTTTGAATAAGTGTTTTCAGGTAATTCTGAGTTGAGCGCAAAAGCAAAACGCCATTGTTCTCCAAAAGCAAAACAATTTACAGCCAATAAATCGAACTCGCCTCTGAGCAGGCAGGTTGTATTCAGTTTGGTTTTATTAGGAAACGTAACCACTCGTCTGTCACTTGCGTCAACTTGGGCTCTTCCTGTCCATTTTCCACTGCCAAGATTTTTCACGCTGTTTGTTTGCAAACTCTTAACTTCTATAAGAAAAGTATGACCTTTATAAACTATCCGTCGATCTCCTTTCTTATTCCTGTCATGATCGTCGCCTTTTTCTTTTTCGGAAATGTCAGGATGACTCAGGTATTTATCATGGAATTTCTTTTCTGCAACATAGCCCAATAAAATCCCACGTAAACTCGGATTTTGGTCCACAAGTTCAGTGAGTTCGCGCTCAGTTATTCCCCAACGCTTTAAAATCGATTGTGTTTTAACCACCATCAATCTCCAATTGCTGAATAATTGTTGCAGGATTTACCTTTAGAGCTTTACACACTTCAAGAAACTCGATGATATCTAACCGTCTTTCGCCGCTTTCGTATTTTGAGACAAAGGATTGTGGTTTTTCCAACAGAGTGGCAACCTCGACTTGCGTTAGTCCTTTTTTGCGCCTTGCATCAAGTAAAACATCTCGCAGTTGGTTATGTGCGTCGCGCCTTTTCATGAGCAAATTTTATATCCTAATTCAGAATATCCAAAATTAGGATATTGACTAGGTGTCGTAAAGCCAAGAATCTACCTAATAAAACGGACGATGGGTAAGGTGGATACCAAGGTCTATTTACGGTCCCCCCATCTCCACCGTCCAATAGCCTCCAAAACTGCTTGTCCTCACAAACACATACCCCACCCCGATCTCAGTGACGCGCGAATTGAGGACGTTGTCCCATTGAAGCGGATCGAGTTTCCATTGATTCATCGCGTCGCCTGGCAGACCGAAAGCGAGAAGTTCAACATAATACGCGGACGTGTATCCCGCGTTGAGCAGGCGTTTGCCAGTCCACAACCCGTCTGAGCCGCGTTGCTTGAAGAAATCGTTGCACGCCATGTCGAGGCTGTGACCCTGCGCGGCGGCAGTGAGTTGCGGATTCACCGTCAGCGCGGCGCGACCCACATCCGCGCGGGCTTGGTTGATGCGGTCAATCAGTTGTTGGACATACTCGGCGTTGGTCGTGTAATAACAATTCGTCGTGCCGATCTGCACCGACGTTTCGCCGACGGCGATCTTCACCCAGAATGTTTTTTCGATTCCAATCGGCACAAGCTCGCCGCGCTCGTTGAGCAACTTGAAACTGCCGAGATATTGACCGTCAATGGATGGCGCGACGAGATCAACGGAAATATCCACGTCTGATTTTGCGGCGGTCTCAGGGACGGGAACCGAATCGGGCGCGCTCATCCGTTCGCCTGAGGCGAAGACAACGGTATACCCTTTCCAGTCGCATGTGCCAGAGTTTTGCAACTTCCATGTTTTGGTGAACGATTCGCCCTTTTCGAAATTCGTGTTGTCGGGGATCGTCACATCTTCGACGAACGCCGCGCTGTCGCGGCAACTTGGCGTAAGCGTGGGAGCCGAGGGGTCGAGCGTCGCTGTCGCGGTGGGCGGAATCGGCGTCGGGACGGTGAGTCCCTGCTTGGTGGGCGGCAGGGTAGACGTCACGAAAAGAATCGGCGCATCCGTCGGCGCGCCTTCCGATGAAACGGTCACGCATGAAGAGAGGAGAATTAAGAGGAGTGGGAGAATTTTTTTGTACATATTACTCTCTGCCATGTCATTCTGAGGAGCCGCGTAGCGGCGACGAAGAATCTCCGTCACGTTGCGCGAGACTCTTCGGTCGCTGGGGAGCGCTCCCTCAGAGTGACATGGCGTCAAAACATTATCATCTGTGATTTGGATTTTTCGAGCGGATCGCTGGCAATCTGCTCCTCGAACGTCTCGCGCGTCAATACTGGGACTTCAAGCATGGCGCGCAATAAGCGATATTTCACCAGCCGATAATTTTTCAAACGCGCCGCGAGGGCGGGGTCGCGCCCCGCTTTGTATGCGATCAACGACGCGCGCCCGCCAGGGATGACGAGGATCGTCTGCTCGGGCGAATACGGTGTTTCGGCGATTGCGCGACCAACGAGGGCTGAAGCAAGCACATAAAAAGCAAACTGGATCGAACCGTTTTCCTCCCACACGTGATTTTTATCCGCGAGGCTGGTGGAATATCCCAACCGCTTGCCGACGAGTTCAAGCATCGGGATGATCGTATCGCGTTCGTTGCGCCGCGCAGAAGCGACATCCTCCGCGCGCAACTTCAACGACGCGCCGTCGCGCTCCGCGTAGGAATCCAACACCGCGTAGATCATCGCTTTCGATGGCGTGAGCAAACCCGTAAAGCGCGGATACAAGTCATCTTCGATCTCGAGATAAATGCTGTTCGGATTCTTTTGCAAGAACGTGACGATTGCAACCTCCACGCGGTCTGCGAGAGACTCGACGGAGCGCGGACTTAAGTCCGCCCCACGTTCGGCAAGCGGACTGAAGTCCGCGCTCCAGAGTCCCGTCTCCACACTCTCGCCCGACGAATAATGAACAAACCGTTCATCCTCCGACAACGCCGATTGGATCAACGCGTTCGTCGCGCGCATGGCTTCGTCGAACTCCTGCATTTTATTTTTCAACGCGTGCGCCTCCGCCAACGCGATCAACCCTGCCGCGTGGACGTGCAAATAACTCGCAGGTTCGCCGCGCTCGATGAGATGCGCATGGATCGCTTCGCGCACAACCGCGACATCGGGTTCATTGGCTTCACGTTTTAAATGCTCTCCGCGATTCCATAAAATTTGAATCGGGTCATGTTCGGTTCGCAACGCAACGCTTTTCAAATCGAATCCTGCCGCGCCTGCCGCCGTAAGCGCCGACGTGAGAAACGGCGGTTCAGGCTCGGGCATGAATCCAAAGAAGGGCGTGCCGAGCGGCAACAACTCAAACAGATGCGCGAACGCGGCGTGCAAAGCCGTCGCATTCCAAGCCCAGTCATACCGCCTACGACGCAGCGCGATCTTATATGGTTCCACCGCCTCGCGCCCCCACAGCCAACCCGCCCACAACGCCGAGAGAGTCCAAAACGCCTGATTGGGACGCGGCAATGAACCGATCACCGCGGCAATCGGAATTTCTTTTTTGACTTCATGCGCCAACTCTTTGAGACGACCTTCATAGATGCACACCCCTCCGCTTTCTGGAATCTTATTGGGCCACGCTTCAAACACGATGGGTGAGCCTGTTTCAGTCCAGAGACTTAATCCACGCTCCAGCATTTTCCACAAGTTGTGCTCGCGGAATTGACTCGGGATGTTAAGTTGTTTCGGTCGCGGACGTGTCGGCGGATGATCCCACAACGTGTTGCCCGCATCGCACGCAACGAGGATCAACGCGTTCAACGCGCGTTTGCGTTCAGGCGTGAGATTCAATCCGTCAATGCGGTTGATGACCGTCGTTAGAAAATACAACGGACGCGGCAGGTAATGTTGAATCGCTTCCTCTGCATAGACGCGGTCATCGTCGTCGAGTTTTGCCACGCGCTCGAATGCGCGCGAACGATGCAGACCATCCGTTGCGGCGAATTGTTTGGCGCGGTCAATATCTCCTTGCGTGGCAACGCGCTCGCCCGAGTCGTTGCACTGCGGGCAAGTGTAAAAGCGGGCGTGCGGCGCGTCCGCTTCTTTGCGCCACAAAAAATATTCGGCTTGAACCTCGCGACTGCATTTTTCACACGTCGTCTGATACAACGATTGCAAATGCGCGCCGAGTCGCTCGTCGCCTTTTTTGACGGTTTCGAGTTCAGCCAGCGCGGCTTTGAAGTCTGATTCAGATGGGGGATTCGCCGCGATCTCCAACAAGAATCGCGTGATGGGATTGTTCACCGTGACCAACACGCGATACCCTGCCCGCGCGGCTTCGAGGACGAGTCGAGGGGAGAATCCGAAGGGGTCGAGCAACCAACTTGAAGTCGGCGCGTGAAGCGGAAGCCAGCGGGAGATCACTCCCTCCTCCAGCGGAGGAATGAATCGCGAGAGCGGACCTGCATCCGCTGGCTTCGTCCCTGGAATGTATGGCTCAGGTTCCATACGTTAAGTATACATCCCCCGAGCAATAACGTCCCGTAGGTTTAATTGAGGCGGCTATTAACCGTAGTAACGACTCTGCGAAGCGCGCTGTGCGTCAGTCGTTTACTTCGCGGCGAAAGAGCGACTGAAGTCGCCACTACGACATTTAGCAATGATGGTTAATCGGAATGGGAGCCTGCGGGACGGTTGAACGCGGCAAAAATTTCAAACAATGGAATGGGTTGATACAACGTGGCAATGTGCTCGACGCGAGCGATGCGTTTGAGTTCGCGTTTGATCTCGGCGATGCCGCGTTCGTGATACGCGCCCGAATATTCAGAGCCTGCGAGTTTGCGCCCGATCTGATAGAGAATATTTTCAGTCGGACCCGATACAACGAGTTGACCGTTCGGTTTGAGCAGATTCATCAATTCCGAAAGCGTTTGCGGCAGGTCTTGCACATGTTCGAGAACGTCGAGCGCGTTGATGAGGTCGAATGATTTTGGGGGGAGATTCGAAATGGGGATTTGATTTGCATCGAAGACTTGCACATTCGCGGCGAGAGGGATGTATTGCTTCACTTGTTCGAGTGGGTGCAGATCAATGTCAATCGCGGCAACATGTTTGCTTTGTTGCGCCAGAAACGGGAGCATCACGCCACTTCCGCAACCGAAATCGAGAATGTGTTCATACGGCGCGGACTGTTCGATATGATCCATCGCGATATGCAGTCGTTGCCAAAACAGCCAATTGATGAGTGCGTTGGCAGATGAATATGCGGGAAAGCCCGCTTCGTCGAGTCGTCCCTTTTCAGAGTCGGCAAGCACCTTGCGAATCGCGGAACGGTAGCGTGTTTTGTAGGCGTTGAATGAGGAGGAGTCCATGATATGGTGAAAATCCTTTACCACGAAGGCTTGCGCTGACGGTTCGTCTTTCGCTCACCGTGTCGAAGTGACGCGACAGTCACAATGGTTTGACGAATGGCGCAACGGGATGACTTCTTTTGCGCCATCTTTCGTGAAAGTCAAAATGGAAGAACCATAATGATCACGCAACTCACTTTCGTGTACTTCGTGTCCTTTGTGTTTAAAAAGAATCTACGGCATCGCCCCATACGTCGGCGCGCAGACGATATCGTAGTATTCAAGTTCGACAGCTTTGTTCTGTTCCGCATACTCCGCGGCTTGGTTGCCGATCTGACGAACCGTGTCAATGTTCGCTGAAACTTGATAGGGCCAGTATCGCGGGATGACCATACGCGGGTCGTTCACATAACCCTCGGGAAGAAACGCGGGACGCGCAGGGTCGGGCTGGTCGGCGAGCGGAATCCAGTTGTACATCACGGGTCCGCGCGGGTTGATGGTGAAGCCAAGACGATAGTTGTATTCGCGCGCGAATTGCACCGGGCGGATTCCGAAACTGCCGCCGGGCCAGATGATGCCAACGGGAGTTTTGCCGAAGTTGGTTTGCAGGTCGGCGATGGATTTTTCAAATTCAGTGCGGATGAATTCATCGGTGGATGAATCGCTCATGTTGATGTTGTGGATGTAGCCGTGCGATTGATGATCCACCCAGCCTTCTTTTTCCAAAGCGATGTTCGCGTCAATGCTGATCGCGCGCGGTCCATCTTCTAAACTGATCCAGCCGTTCACCACTTGCCAGCCCCATTCATTGAAATAGGGACGGAAATGATCGTCGAAATATTCGCCTTGATGACGGTCGTCGGAAATGAGCAAAACAGAACGCGCGGGTATCTTTGCATTGCGATCCATGAAGTCTGCCATCTGGGTCATGTTGATGGCTTCGAAACCTTGATCCTTCAGATCCTTCATCATCCGTTTGAAATCGGGCACGAGGATGTCGTTGGGGTTATCCACCGAGTCTCTGTTAATGCCATGGAACATGATGACCATCACGACCGTCCCGGGCGCGGCGTTGGTCGAACTCCATTTGTTGAGCAGATATTCGCACGAGTCTTGGATGTACGTATGCGGAACATCCAGCGGATTTATTTGACTCGCAACAAATATGGATGGCAACATCGGCGGTGTGCGGATCGCGGTCGGAGGGGGAACTGGGGTGCCCGTAGGAAGCGACGTCGGCGTCGGCTGGAGTTGCGCGAACGCAGTGCCAAACGCCTGAGTGAGCGCGGCGCTCATATCCTGTGTGGGAGGGGGAGTCGCGGGGGCGCAGGCGCTGAGAGTGAGGGCGAGCAGGCTGAGGGAGAGGAAGATGCGTTTCATTTGAAAGTGAACAGTGATCAGTGAATAGTTATCAGTAAATCGCAAATCCAAAATCGTAAATCGTAAATCGTAAATCCAAAATCGTAAATCGTAAATCGAATTACTCTTCGCTTTTTCCCGAAATGAAATCATCCACTTTTTGTTTGGCAGTTTCATCGCGGAATTGTTTGGGAGGCGTCTTGAAAAAATACGATGACGGCCCGATGATGGGACCCGCGAGTTCGCGGTCGAGCGCGAGTTTGGCGCAGCGGATGGCGTCGATCATCACGCCCGCCGAGTTGGGACTATCCCACACTTCGAGTTTCACTTCCACGTTGAGCGGCACGTTGCCGAAGGTTGTGCCTTCCATGCGGATGTAACACCACTTGCGGTCGGTGAGCCACGGCACATGGTCGCTGGGACCGACATGCACGTCCTTTGGGTCCATCTGATACGGAATCATGCTTGTCACCGCGTTGGTCTTTGAAATTTTCTTGCTCTCGAGTCGTTCGCGTTCGAGCATGTTGAGGAAATCGGTGTTGCCGCCGAAGTTGAGTTGATAGGTGCGGTCGATCTTCACGCCGCGATCCACGAACAGTGTGGCGAGTTGACGATGCAGAATTGTCGCGCCGACTTGACTCTTCACATCGTCGCCGAGGATCGGCAGACCCGCATCGGCGAAGCGCTTGCCCCAATATTCGGACGAGGCGATGAACACGGGAATCCCGTTGACGAATGCGCATCCCGCTTCGATAACTTGCTCCACATACCATTTGGTCGCCATCTCAGAACCAACGGGCAGGAAGTTGATGACCACATCCGTTTTTGTGTCGCGTAGGAGTTTGGCGATGTTGGCGGTGGAGCCAGGCGCCTTCTGGATCATGCCGCTCAGATATTTGCCCAATCCGTCGTGGGTCATGCCGCGCACAACGGGGACGTTGAGTTTGGGGACGTCGGTGAACTTGTAGGTGTTATTCGGTTCGGCAAAGATCGCTTCCGAGAGGTCTTTGCCCACTTTGGTGGCGTTCACGTCAATGCCGAGGGTGAATTCAATATCTTTCACGTGATAGTCGGCGAGCTGGGTGTGCATGATGCCGGGGATGATGTCATCCTTTTTAGCGTTCTTATAGAATTGAACGCCTTGCACGAGCGAAGAGGCGCAGTTGCCCACGCCGATGATCGCCACGCGTACTTTTTTTTGTGCCATTGTGAGTTCTCCTTGTGTTTCAATGAAGTTGCTTGGTAGGTATTTTGCCTGTGTTGTATAATCTATGACAATGATAACCAACGAGCGGTTAGACCATTTGGAACGCCTGCTTGAAGTGGTGCGGGGTTTGACGACAGCGCCCGATATTGAATCGTTTCTTCAAACCGTGATCACCGAAGCCAGCGAGATGACCGACAGCGCGTTCGCTTCGATCCTTGAATATGATAAGGAGGCGAAGGAATTGCGCTTCCTCTCGATGCAATGGATCCATCGTGAATTGCTCCGCCCGGTGGGCGTGCCGATCGACGGCAGCGCGGCAGGTTGGGTGTTCCGTCATACCCAGCCGCTGATTATACAGGATACGAGAATCGACCAGCGGCATTTCAAGGCGCCGGACCGCGTCTCGCAATACGATACCCGCTCTCTGGCGGCGGTTCCCCTGGTGGTGCGCGGCGAAGTGATCGGCGTGATGGAAGCCATCAACAAAAAAGATGGCGCGCATTTTACCGAGGAGGATTTGGCGATCCTGGGCACATTGGGCGCGCTTGCCGCGCAGGCGATGCGGAACTTTACGCTGATGCAGGATGTCAAACGGGCGCGGATCGAGTTGGCGGAACTTGAACGCCTCAAATCAGATTTTATCGCGATCACGTCTCACGAACTGCGCACCCCGCTTGGTTTGATTCTGGGTCACGCCACATTTTTGCGCGAACTGATCGGCGAGACGCACGGCGAACAACTCGATACCATCATCCGCAACACAACGAAATTGAAGGAGATCGTCGAAAACCTGGCGGATGTGGATAATTATCGGAAGGGATCCTCGCGTGTGCGCAGTCATCAGGTTTCGATGACGCGCATCGTGGAAGATGTTGCGCTCACCTTTCAGGATGAGGCAAAATCGCGGAACATTACGTTGCAAGCCGAGACCGGCAGTGACCCATTGTACATCGATGCCGACGGGGTCAAGATTAATATTGCCTTGAGCAATCTGGTGAAGAATGCGTTGCAATTCACCGACCCTGGGGGGGTGGTGAGCGTCAAAACGGGCGAAGAGTCGGGATATTTGAAAGTTTCAGTGACGGATAGCGGCATCGGTATCCCTGCGCGCGATCTGCCGCGCGTGTTCGAGCGCTTCTTTCAAGTGGAGACGCACCTCACGCGCCGGCACACAGGGATGGGTCTTGGACTCGCCGTGGCAAAGGCAATGGTTGAACTGCACGGTGGGCGTATCTGGGTGGAGAGCGAGGTGGGGAAGGGGAGCACGTTCACCTTCTTGTTGCCGGTTCAACAGGCGGGGAATCCGGTCAAAGCAAAACCGTTCTCGGAATAAAACAGGGTTGACGCCCTTTATAATTATCGCGCCATGCCTCCTCAATATCTTGTGCTTGGAAACCTGACGCGCGAATTTTTACTCCCTGCCAGCGGCTCGCCGCGGTTGGATGCGCCGGGCGGAAGCCTGTTGTACGCGGGGGCGGGGGCGAGAGTGTGGGTGGGTGAATCAGATGTAGGCTTGGTGGGACGCGTCGGGGATGATTATCCGCGCGCGTGGTTGAACGACGTCAAGGGACGCGGGTTCGATACCGCGGGGGTGAAAATCCTTCCGCAGAATCTTGATGCGCGTGAATTCATCTCGTATAGCGAATCGTTCGAACCCAACCCAGCCAACCCGGTTACGCAATTTGCGCGGCGCGGGATGACCATTCCTAAATCTTTATTTGGTTATCAGCCTCTTGAAGAACGCGCGGAACAGGAATCCCGCCGGCTTGTGGTGACGGATATTCCCGAGGAGTATCTCTCGGCTCGCGCGGCGTTGATTTGCCCGATGGATCTTTCCACGCAGAATCAATTGATCGCCGGTCTCAAGCGTGGGAGCGCCCACACGATTCTGCTCGCTCCTTCCTCTGCGGATATGAACCCCAAAGCGAAGCGCGCCCTGCCGGTATTTTTAAGCGGGGTGACAACGCTTTTGATTTCACAAGAGGATTTGCGAGGTCTTTTCTGGGGTGAGACGCACGATCTGTGGGCGATGGCGGAAGCTGTTTCGCTGTACGGATGCGAATATGTGGCGATTAAGTGCGGCGCGCAGGGACAATTGTTGTATGCGGCTGGGGCAAAGAAAAAATACGAGATCCCCGCTTACCCGTCCAGGCTTGCCGATCTCACCGGCGCGGGTCATGCGTTCAATGGCGGTTTTCTCGCGGGCTATTGCAAAAATTACGATCCGTTGGAAGGCGTGTTTTACGGAAGTGTCTCCGCATCGTTGAAATTGGAGGGGAGCGGCGCGTTCTATCCGCTAGATGTGTTGCCGGGGCTGGGGGAGGCGAGGTTGAATGTGGTCAGGGGGATGGCGAGGGATGTTTGATCTGCGCTGAGCGGAGTGGTAGCGAAGTCGAAGCGTGAGTAATTGGTGAGTGGTAATTCGTGATCGAGAATTAGAGAATTGGAGAATTGAGATTGGAGACTGGTGACTTGAAACTTGCGGAGCGTGTGATTGAGTTGGCGATTCAGATTCAACAAATCCCTGCGCCGACGTTTGGGGAGGGGAAGCGGGCGGAGTTTGTGCGCGGGTTGTTCGAGAGGGAGGGGTTGGAGGATGTGTTCGTTGATGAGGTGGGGAATGTGTTGGGGCGGTTTCAGGTCAAAGGTCAAAGGTCGCAGGTCAAGCCGCTTGTCGTTTCCGCGCATTTGGATACGGTGTTTCCCGTCGAGACAGATTTGCGTGTTCGGCGCGAGGGAAATAAAGTGTTTGGTCCCGGCATCGGAGATAACTCGCTTGGCGTTGCCGCGTTGTTTGGGCTGTTGTGGGGGTTGAGGGAAGGCGCGATTTTACCCTCACCCCCAGCCCCTCTCCCTCAGGGAGAGGGGAGTCGTGATGTGTGGTTTGTGGCAAACGTTTGCGAGGAGGGACTTGGCGATTTGCGCGGGATGAAAGCGGTCGTCGAGCGTTTCGGCGCGGAGGTGGCTGGCTATCTCGTCCTCGAAGGGATGGCGTTGGGTTGTGCCTATCATCGCGGCACGGGTGTGAAACGATATCGCATCACGGCGAAAACTGCGGGCGGACATTCATGGTCGGATTTCGGGAGCCCTTCGGCGATCCATGAGTTGTCGAAACTTGTGGTGGAATTGACTTCGATGAAGTTGCCCGAGTCGCCGCGCACGACGATGAACGTGGGGAAAATTTCTGGCGGCACTTCGATCAATGTGATCGCGTCCGAAGCGTGGATGGAGTTGGACTTGCGCTCGGAGGGGCAGGAGTCGCTGACGGAGTTGATCTCGAAGGTGGAGAAAAAGATCGAGGAGGCGAACCAGCCCGACGTCGCGTTTGAAGCGGAGGTGATCGGGCAACGTCCCGCCGGTGAAATCTCCGCAGAGCATCCGCTCATTCAACTCGCGCAAGAGTGCATCCGCGAGCAGGGAATGGAGCCAACGCTCACGTCGGGTTCAACAGACGCAAACATCCCGCTGAGCAAAGGCTATCCCGCGCTCGTGCTGGGAATCGCCACCGGCGGCGGCGCGCATACGACGAATGAATTTATCAATCTCAAACCAATTGAAAAAGGATTGGAGCAGTTGGTGAGGTTTGTGGGGGGAGTGATTGGAGATTAGAGGATTAGAGGAATAGAAGAATAGAAGAATAGAAGAATAGAGGATTAGAGAATTGGGGAATTGAGATTGAGGATGGCGCGGCGCAAGTTCCACGTGTCCCCATAGCGGACGTGATTGACCCAGCCTTGCGCGGAGGCGGTTAGTTGGTCGCGCGCAATTTTTCCACCATGATATGCCAACAACAAGCGACGATATTTTCTTTGAAAGGCGATCCCTTTTCGTTGTTTCAATCTTCGGTGAGTTGGAAAGACCGAGAACCCGAGGAATGGGATCCCCTCCGTGACGGGACGCGCCTGCGCTTTGTTCTCGTGGAGCGTCAGCCGAAATTGTTGCAAGCGTTGGATGATCCTGCCGCGCCATTCGAATAGTTCACCTTTGTCGTTCGAAAACAGGAGGAAATCGTCCACGTAGCGGACGTATGCCTTGCAATGCAGTTCGCGTTGAACGAAGTGATCGAACGGATTCAAATAGCAGTTCGCCCAAAACTGACTGGTGAGGTTGCCGATGGGCAAGCCGCGCGGACGATGCGCCGCAAAAAGGGTATCGCCTGGGAAGTAGATCATTTCGTATTCTTCAGATAAAATGCCGATGCCGCTTTGCAGTATTTTTTCGACCAGCCAGAGAACATTTTTGTCTTCGATTTTGGTTCTCAGCGTATCGAACAAGACTTCATGATCTATGCTTGGAAAGAACTGGCGGATGTCGCAAGTCAACACGTAGCGAAAGCGGCGGGCGAATTGGGTTACACGGTCGAGGGCTTTATGCGTGCCTTTGCCGATGCGATTTGCGTAGGAATCGAAAATGAATGATTGTTCAAACAAGGGTTCGATCAGATTGCACAAGGCATGATGAACGACGCGGTCGCGGAACGGCGCGGCGGAGATCAGCCGTTTCTTGGGGTCATGGATGTAGAAACTGTGATACTTGCCCGGGGCGTATGTTTTTGCGCGAAGTTCATGTTGCAGTTCGAGCAGGTTATCTTCCAGCCGATACTCGAACTCTGCCACGTTTGCATGCCCGCGCTTGCCTTTGCTGGCTTTGCGGTAGGCGAGGAGCAGGTTTTCCCATGAGTGGAGTTGTTGGTACATGAGGGTGAACGTCTCGCAGGTTGTATGAACTGATTGAATCGTTTCCAAAACCTGCGGGACGGCGAGTACGTTGCCCCGCCTCAGATCCTGGGCAAAGCCGAGGGATTAGGAGACGGGGCTATTCTATATTTGCCCAATCTCATTGCGAGATTGGCCAGGAATACGCCCCGCCATTTTTCTAAGGAGCCTCAACTGTGAAGGCTCAGCCCGCACAGGCATTTCGGCAAAACAAGAAAAGCGTGGACACCACCACACGAAACCCCTGATTGTTGTTCCTGTTATCAGGGTTGTTCCTGTTCCGATACGCACAACGGACGTTCCTCTCATTATTGTTGAACGCGCCGCCGCGCGCCACGCGGTGATGTTCGGGCATATCCCCGCAACAGCGGTACAACCGCGGGTTGCTATGGGGTAGTCACTTTCTTCCAGCCGCCTAGCAGTTTCCCGATCTCCGTAACCATCGCCGCTACATGATAGTATTGCCCTTGGGAAAGCCATTCCCATTTGGCGGCAAGACGCAAGTAGGTCCGCACTTTATCGAGCGATTCATCTGCCGATTTAAGAAAGGCTAACCGTTCCTTTCCCATTCGGTGATTAGCGGCTTCCAGTTGTTCGCGCAGATCGAATGCCGCATCCAGTAATCGCTTTGTGAATGTATGCCGGTGCGCGGTGGGGAAGTGATTTGTAATTGGCAACAGCCACGTGAGAAAATCGAACGTGCGTGTGAAGATGGGCATTTCTTGTCCGCTCATGGATACCTCCAAAAACCAAAAAATTTTTTTAAAACCAAGAGAATCAGAGCCTCAGAGAACCAGAGACTTCAGAGAACAGAGTTTAGAAAAATGGGGACACCACCACACGAAACCCCTGATTGTTGTACCTGTTACCAGGGGAGTACCCGTACCGACACGCACAACGGACGAGCCACTCATTACCGAAGAACGCGCCGCCGCGCGCCACGCGGGGAGCACCTCCATCCAAATTATTCTTCTCGTTTTTTCCGTAGTTTTCATAATTCTCAGTCCACTGTGTAGCGCACCATTCCCACACGTTGCCGCTCATATCGAGCAAGCCATGCGGGCTTTGCCCGCCGGGGAAACACCCCACCGCGCTGGTAGACCCGATGATCATATTATTGTTCACTTTCTCCTGATCGAACTCGTCGCCCCATGGATACCGCAAGCCCTTTTCACCGCGCGTGGCTTTTTCCCATTCGACTTCAGTGGGTAGGCGCGCTTCCCATGTTGCGAGATCGAGTGAAATATTTTTGATCGAGTCTTTGTCCCATAGTTTCAACGCGATGTTTTCGTTTCGCATTTTGTCTGTCAGCCAGCGCGTGTAGGCGACGGCTTCATACCATGTGACGTTGACGATGGGATGGTTCGGCAGGTCGAACGCGCCGCCTGATTTGGGCGGTTTATCCTGTTTTGCTCGTTTCAGCCATTCCTTTCCGCTGTCCGTATACCACTTTCCGTTCGTATATCCTTCGGGGTCGGCCGCGAACAGATCGAATTGGGCATTAGTAACCGGATAACGGCTGATGAAATAGTTCTGTTTGATGTTGTATTCAAATTGCGGTTCTTCGTCATCATAGGCATCTTTGTCGTTTTTCTTACTGCTTCCCATAATGAACTTGCCTGCGGGGATTTCGCAAAACAAGAGATCGGTTGTTACGCCTTCGCGCGGGTCGCCGAGTTTGGCGAGGGTATCCCCGGCTTCGGCGCGTTCGCGCGGGATGAGGCGGCTTTGTTCGAGCAATTCTTTCAAACGAGTTTGAACGCGCGGCAGTAGCTCTTTTCCCAATTCGGAACGTTCGGCGCGGTTCAAGCCGATTTCGAGCAAAATATCTCCCGCCAGCCAGACCCTGCTCCATTCCTTATCATCGTTACACTCGCGGCTTGGGCATAACTCGGCTACCAGCGCCAGAGGTCCATCAATCGAACCGCGAATATACACGCGCCGGCTGACCGCCCAAAGGATCACCTGCCGCCAAAGAAGTTGATTATCGGCAAGTTCTTTTGCCAGAGCCGCAAAATCATCCCTCGAATCGAGATACGAGCCAGCCAGAAATTCCTGAAAGGAACGATGAGGAAAGGTAAAGACGTTGTTGTCGCGTTCGAGCAGTAATCCCGCCCGCAGTTTCATGGCTTCGATCACGCTTGCCGCCCAATTCAAATCGCCCTTGTTGATGGAGGCTAATCCTTTTTGCAGGCTGAGTTCGCTAATGCCCGCCAGCGACTCCGGGTCTTCGCTATTGATGTCGGTTTGCGCGTGCGCTTCATAGGCAAGTTTGCAGATCACTTGTTCAAGGTCGGCGTCCGCGCAGTCCGCCTCCAACATCAGCTGCCGCAGGCGCGCCGCCTCGTGTCCCTTGCTGGATTGTTCCCATTGCCAAAGCAGGATTTCAACGGTTTCTTTGTATAACAACGCGCGGGCATCGGGCAACCGTCCTTTGTGCGTGTTGACCACCGCCATTACGGTAAGCAATAGCGGGTTCGGGGCAAGTTTGCTTAATTCGCGGCGGCGGACGGCGCTCTTAAGACCCAGATTCAGTTCATCCGCTGTTTCGGTTGTCAGGACGCCCAGGGCTGTCAATTCTTTGTACCAGGCGTCGATGAAGGATTGCATCTTTTTGTTGTCGAAAGGCGCGAGTTCGAATTCGGGAAATCCCGTCAGGCGTAAATTCGGCTCTCCATCTTTCGGCTCCACATAAGAAAGGATACGGCTGGTCACGACGAAGCGATTCTTTGAAAATCGTTTTACGAAGGCATGCACCGCGTCGCGCACGAACACGCGCTGGGGGATCGTGGACACTTCATCCAAGCCATCGAAAAACAGGATGACTTTTCCCTCTTCCAGTAATTCCTGAATGGGCTTGGATGCTTTGGATAGGTTTTGATCCTTCAATCGTTTTTCGATGAAATCCCAGAGATGATGAGATTCGGCTCGTTCCGGTACTTTCTTGAAGGCTTTCACAAAGTCGCGCAGGATCACGATCACAGGTAGAAGGTCAGCGTCTTCCTTTTTCCAATGTTTGAGCCTGTCGGCGGTATGGGTTGAAAGACAATATGTAAGGAAATTGACAAACGTAGACTTTCCGCTTCCGGGGTCGCCTTTGATGACCAGAGATCGGTTGTCAACTACCGCTTGCAGGGAAGAGAGCGGGTTGGTCTTTCCTTCTCGTTGTGGAAATTCCAACTCAACATCAGGCGATAAGCCTGTTGCGTCAGCCATGTCCCTTGCTTGTTTTCTTATCTTTCCACGCGTCTCTTCGAATTCCACTTGGGCGGTTGTGTCTAAATCTATGTATACGTTTGCCAGACCAATGGTTCGTTGTGTGTTCGGGTCGGACGCGGTTAGGTCAATACCGCGCATTGAAATGCTGGACGTGAGGCTGGCGAGTACCGCGCGATAGGCTTTCAGGGCGTCTTGTGGACTGTGCAGGGCAGGTCCCCTGTACACGTTTCCCTCGATATATGTCCCCGCGTGAATAATACGATTGTTTCTACCGGTTTGAACGTTGCCATCTTTTACATCCCCTTTTACGAGAATGCTGTCATCCCCAGCCTGCATGGACGAAGCGTCAATCTCCCCGATCGTGATCGAAATCTCCTCGGCGAATTTTGTATCCCGTTCGAGAATCTTCCTGATCTGATATTCAAAAGAATCCCGGGCGCCCTTGTCGTCGGGCGTTGTTTTCAAATCCTGGATGATCTCTTTCGCCGCTTCCTTCTCTTCCACCTTGGGTTTGAACTTTTCCCACAATGCGCTTGCGAGTTTTTTTCCCGCTTCCCCGGCAAACGCCTCCCCGCCCTTCACGAGGTACGGTATCAAAACGGTCGCCACCTGTTGCGCTAAAAGAGCAATGTCAATATCCACAATCTGCCTCCGCTACTCTCCAGTCTCTACTCTCCAATCTCTCCCCCCAATTCTCCAATTCTCTAATCCTCCATCACTCCCCAGTCTCCAATCTCCAATCCCCAATTACCAATTACCACTCACTCCCTCACCCACCCTTCAACCCCACCACCTCAAACACCTCCAGCGGCTGTGCCTTGCCCTTTACCGTCAGCGGCGCGAAGGGATTTGCTTCCACTTCATCTTTCACGCGCTCGTACGCCTCTTTGCTGATGAGGATCTGATTCTTCGCCGCGTTTTCCTGAATGCGTTTGGTCGTGTTCACGCTGTCGCCGAGCGAGGTGAATTCGAGTCGCTTCTCGGTGCCGATCCAGCCAAGGACGGCTTCGCCGTAGTGAATGCCCACGCCGAAATCGAGATGCGCCTCTTTCGGTAATTCGGAATGTAATCGCGCAATCGCCTCGCGGATCGCCAACGCGGACTTCACCGCCCGCAACGTGTGATCGGGTTGCAGGATCGGCGCGTTGTACCACGCCATCACCGCATCGCCGAGGAACTTATCCACTGTGCCTTCCTGTGCCAGCACCGCGTCGGCCGCGGCGGCGAGATATTGATTCAACACCGCCACCAATTCTTCCGGCGAATGTTTTTCGCTGTACGAGGTGAAGCCGCGCACGTCTGCAAACAACACGGTGATAAAAACTTTTTTGCCGCCCACTTGCAAACTGTTCGGGTCGATCTGGTCGAGCACGGCGGGCGACACCATGCGTTGCAACAGTCCGCGCTGGGCTTCGAGTTTTTTGCGCTCGGTCAAATCGTCCAACACGATCGCCACGCCCTGCGTTTTTTGTCCCGCGTCTTTCAACGGCGAGAGATTCAAACGCCAGTCAATGTTGCCGCCTTCGGCGCGCGATTGGCTGAGTTCAAGCCCGATGACCGGCTTGTCGCTTTTTCGCACCGACTCAAGATGCGGGATGATGTTGCTCGCAAACGTAGGCACAACTTCATCGATCTTCCTGCCGACGATCTCCGCGGATGCCTGCCCCAAAATGGACGCGGCGGCTCGATTACACAGGGTGATCTGGTCCTCCACGTCGGCAGTCAACACGCCCGAAACGATGGAGGCGAACACATCGTCCATGAGGTTTTTGAGTTCGGTCACTTCGGCGAGCGTGCGCTTGAGGGAGGAGAACAGCCGCGCGTTCTCGATGGCGACAGCGGCTTGGTTGGCGAACGCGATTAAAAGGTCGCGGTCCGATTCGGAAAATATTCCCGTGCGGATGCGGTTGTCGGTGTAGATCACGCCGGTCAGTTCGGTCTTCACCATGAGCGGCACGCACAAAATGGAGCGCAGGTTGAAGGCGATCACGCTTTCCGTGCCGCTAAAGCGTTTGTCTTCGAGCGCGTTGGTGGTGAGGATCGCCTCGCCGGTGTCGATCACTTTTTGCACGATCGTGCGGCTGATGTTCGATTCGTTCTGATTGATCGACTCCTGTTCCCAATTGCGCGCGATGCGGATGACCATCTCGCCGCGTTCGTCGCGCAACATGAGGAATCCGCGCTCGGCTTCGGTGAGGCGGATGATGGTGTCCATCACGGCTTGGAGCACTTCGTCGATCTCGAGCGTGGAGTTGACCACCTGCCCGATCCCCGCGAGCGCTTGCAAGTGACTGAAGCGTTGTTCGAATGGGACGAGCGCCTCGCTGATACGCTGGAGCGAGGTGTCGAGAGTTTTCAATTCTTCAAGAGTTTGGGGAGTTGCGCCGGCGCTGACCGAAGCGCGGATCTTCTCTGCCTGCTTGGTGACTGCGATCACCTGGTCATTGATCGTGATGGCTTTCGCCTTTGCCGTGATCGTCGCCATGAAGTTTCCTTTGAGCCTGGCTAGGTTCTGGGTGAGTATTTGCCCGTCCAAAAGTGACGGATGCGGGCAAGGGTGATCTGTGATCGCAGGGCGAACGCCGCGCGCCGCGCTTCCACGGGGTCTGCTGTTCTGGAAGTATAAAGGGATGTTTGGTGTTCGTCCAGAAGTATTTTGATGCGCGAGGCGGCGTCGGGGATGATTTTTGCAAGTTTCTCGGCGCGTTCGATGGGCGTGGCGTCTACTTGCGCTGGCGCGTTCATTTGCCGCAAGCCGAAGTTGACGCTTTCGAAGGATTTTTCGATGGGAGAGAGTCGCGCCCAGCGTTCCCAGTTGAGGATCCAACGCGGGGTTTCAATGCCGCTCCGTTCGATGGTGGCGCGCACCACGGAAGGCAAACGATCGGAGAGCGAGTAGCGGCGGTTGAGGAAAAACGCCGCAACGGCGATAACGATCAGCGTGAGGAACAGATATAAGGTCGGAAGAAGCGAGGCGGGTCGGGTTGTCCCAGCGTCCACAAGTTCATCTTCCAATCTCGGGTCGATGGGTTCCTCGGGGAGTTGTTCTTCGCCGATCAATGTGCCGGGGTTGAGCAAGCCGGCCGGCGAATCGTCCTCGCGCGGCGCGAGCGGGCGGTCTAACGGGGCTTGGTTGCCGGTGGGTTCAAATTCCACCCAGCCGATACCGGGGAAGTAGACCTCGGGCCAGGCGTGCGCGTTCTCCTTGCGGACGGTGAAGGTGTTGACCTCGATCTCCTCCACTTCGCCGGCGAATCCCTCTCCGGATGTGGAGCCTGTTCCCTGCGCGAAGCCGACCGCCATGCGAGCGGGGATGCCCAGCGCGCGAAGCATGAGTATTTCTGACGAGGCGTAATACACGCAATAGGCTTGCTTGTGTTCGAAGAGTATCCATTCGAGTTTGTTTGCGCCGCGCGGCGCGGAAGGGATGGTCGGCGAGTATTCGATGTTCGCGCGCAGGTATTGCGTGATGGCAAAGGCTTTGTCGTAGGGGGTTTCGGTGTTTGCGGTGATATCGAACGCGAGGGCGCTGATGAGCGGCGAGAAATCATCGGGGAGTTGCAGGTATTTGTCGGTGACCCATTTTGGGTACTCTGTTCCCGCCGCGCGCAGAGCCTCGATGGTGGGGTTGTTCAGCGCGGCTTTCACCTGGTAGGTTTCGCCCGGCAGGATGCTGGGGGTTGCGTTCCATGAAACGATATCGAGTTGATCGCCGCCGGGCGCGGTGAGCATGGAACCGGGCCGGCTGACCCAGACCGGTTGCGAGGGGGAGTATAACAACGAAATCCGTTGTTCGCCGGTGTCGAAGTTAAACATCGCCGCGTTGGTATCGTTTACCCCGGGCAGTGGGTTGGCGGGGGAATATTCCTCGCGTGTTGTGCCGGTGGTGTACCACTGGTCGTTTGAAAAATAATCGTATGCGCGCCCGCGCCAGTAATAACGCGGCGGTTTTTTGTCGAACGCGAGTTCGGGCGCTTCCACTTTGAACATCAAAACATCGGACAGTGGGAAGCCCACGCCCAGTTCGAGCTCGGTGCCGAAGAATTCGCCGGGTCTTCCGCCGCTCGGAGAGTCCAACGCGCTGACGGCATTCTCAAACCGTTCGGTAAAATTTTTCCAGGGTTCTGAAACGCGGTTCCAGGCGCGGCGCGCGGCTTCGACGCGCAGGATGGAGGAGGGAGTCAGCCATGCCGCGAGGAGGATGAGACTCGCCATGATCGCCATGCCGCCGGTCAGGTCGATGCTGTTTTCGGGCGAGAGGAACACCCGCGATTGTTTCCATTGTGATTGCTGGTTTAGGAAGTTCAGCCTTCCCAGGAGCAGAAGCGCGAAAAGAATGAAAAAGCCGATCAGCAACAAGCGGCTCGCGATCGCGTTATCGTAACTTTGGATAATGAGAACCCCGAGAAAGGATGGCAGGCTGGCAAGCAAAAAGTTCTGGTGGCGCGTCAGGGCATAACCTGCCGAGGCGCTCAACGCCCAGAACATAACCGACATCATGGCGATAAAGAACAATGGGTCTTCAACGGGACGGCGCGCGACAAATTCCGAGATCGAAAAAAGCAACCTGCCGCCGACGCTAAGCAGTTTTTCCTCCATCTTCACAGGTCCCTCGATGAGGGAGGTCCATAAGAGTGGAAGCAGGAGGAGCATGTAGAAGAAGGACAGCCAACGCGCTGTGCGGCGACGGAATGTGCTGTAACCCAGCGAAAGTCCAATGGCGGAGCCCATCCAGGTGAAGCCGCGAATCAAGCCCAGATCCTCTGTCCATTCGGTGGCGATGAGGCGCGATGCGGCAATCTGCAAAAGGAGGATCAGCAGGATAACGGCGGTCCAATCCCACCAGCGCGAGAGAGGGGCTTCGGGCGATTTTTTCATCGGGGGGTAGTGTACAATACAACGAGGTGACACGTCAAATACTGGAGAGGGGTATTTCTTGAACGTTCTGCCGCAAGGCATCGGAAATAGGCGCTTGACGCAGTTGTCGCGCTTTTCTAAATTGATCGCGCAACTCTCTACCGTGCATTTGCACCGCTAAGTGTCGCCATGGCGCCATGCGACACCCGCAAAGAACGCAAAGAAAACCTTTTTCACTTGGCGACCTTAGCGCGCTTTGCGGTAAAAATCTTCTCATGTGCGGTAATCTGATTACGAATCAAAATGCCAGGGCAACGTGAACGTTGCCGTACTTTGCGACAATGAGGAGGAAGAGATGGGTTCTTTGATTCAAAACGGGATCGATTGGATCCTTGCCATACAATCGCTGGGCGGCTGGCTCGAAGCGCCCCTGAAATTTTTTACGTTCCTCGGTTCGCAGGATTTTTTCTTCCTCGTCCTGCCGTTCATTTACTGGAGCGTAGACGCCGGGCTGGGCATGCGCGTGGCGGTTGCGTTGATCGCCAACGTGAGTTTGAATTTCTACATTAAGTTATGGTTTGCAGGTCCGCGTCCGTATTGGGTGAGCGCGGAGGTGCAAGGGCTGACGGCTGAAACTTCGTTTGGGGTTCCCTCCGGGCATACCGAGAATGCGGTGGCGGTGTGGGGGACGATCGCCGCATGGATCGGAAAGCGCATTGCATGGGCGCTGTCAATCGCGGTCATTTTCCTCGTCGGCTTCTCGCGTCTCTACCTCGGCGTCCATTTTGTTCACGATGTGCTGGCGGGTTGGGCGCTGGGCGCGGCGGTCTTGTGGCTCATCCTGCGGTTTTGGGATTCAGCGGCGGCGTGGTTGAAAACAAAACCGGTCGCCACTCAAATGACGTTGGCGTTCGCGGTTTCTTTGTTGATGATCGCTCTTGGATACGTCAGCGCGGCGCATTTGGACGGTTACACCTTCCCGGAGGAGTTCCGCGTCAATGCGCTTCGCGTCTCCGACGAGTTGCCTGCCCCGGCTTCCCTCGAAACGATCGTCACCTCCGCGGGGACGTTCTTCGGTCTCTTCGCCGGTTTGGCGTGGCTCCTCTCACGGGGCGGGTATCAGGCAGACGGTCCGGGCGCGAAGCGGGCGCTGAGATTCTTCGTCGGCTTGATCGGGGTTTTCATCCTATGGCGCGGGTTGGGAGCGGTGTTGCCCGATGGGGAAAGTCTCGTCCCGTTGATGTTGCGATATTTGCGTTACACGCTGGTCGGTTTTTGGATCTCCGCCGGGGCGCCGGAGTTGTTTTTTCGTTTCAAATTGGCAGACCCGAAGATATAGGGGAATGCAGTTGATATAATCCCAAATCTAGTCCTATTCTCTGGGAGCATAACGTTTTCGATGACACTTGAGCGAGGCGCGTTACTTCATAAACGATACCGCATCGTTGAAATTCTTGGGCAGGGCGGCATGGGTTCCGTCTACCGGGCGGTGGATGAAAACCTTGGCGTGGACGTTGCCGTCAAGGAAAATCTGTTTACCACCGACGAGTATGCGCGGCAATTCCGGCTCGAGGCGGTGATCCTTGCGAATCTTCGCCATCCGAATCTTCCGCGCGTAACCGATCATTTTGTCATCGGCGATCAGGGACAATATCTGGTGATGGATTATATCGAGGGGGAAGACCTGCGCCAACGCATGGAGCGCATGGGCAACATCACAGAAGATGAAGCCGTGCTCCTTGGCGCGGCAATGTGCGACGCGCTCCAATATTTACACACGCGCAAGCCGCCGATCCTGCACCGCGATTTGAAACCGGGCAATGTCAAAATTACCCCGGATGGACATGTCTTTCTCGTAGATTTTGGCTTGGCAAAAGTGTTGCATGGCAGTCAGGCAACCACCACCGGCGCGCGCGCCATGACGCCGGGCTATTCTCCTCCGGAGCAATACGGCACAGCCCGCACCGATCCGCGCACAGACATTTATTCGCTCGGCGCCACGTTGTACGCGGCGTTGAGCGGCATCATCCCGGAAGATGGTCTCGCCCGCGCGATGGATAACACGCAACTTACGCCGTTGCGTAAACGCAACAGCAAGGTATCGCGCCGGCTTGCCTCCGCGATCGAACGCGCGATGGGCATCGACCCGGCGGAACGGTTTCAAAATGCGGAGGAGTTCAAAAATTCCCTGTTAGGTTCCAAAGGCAAGACCCAGCGCCTGCCGGGCGATTACGTCATCCAGCCGGCGCCGGCGGAGGACAGGTCTGAACCGTACGAGATGGGCGCGATCGAACGCGCGTCTACGCCGCCGGACATGAGTCCATCAGGCGGATTGCTCTCGCCCGAAGAGGAGGGGCCCATCTTTAAGCCTCCAAAGCGGAAGAAGAAAGGGTTCATCCGCCGGTTCGTTACCGCTGTTTTATGGCTGTTGTTGATCAGCGCGGCAGTGATCGTGGGCGCGGCGCGTTTTGCGCCGCAGTTCATCCCGCCCGCGTTGCTCGACACGTTGGAATCGCTTCACCTCCCATTCCTGTTTCCGTCCGCGGTTCAGACGAATATTCCCGCGCCAACCGCAACACCGACCGCCACCGAGCCGGCGGTGGAAGCCACGGCAACGGTTCAATCCACCTTCACGCACACTCCCACAAAACTCCCCACCGCAACGCTGAACCCGACCAGCACCCCCACGGTCGATCCCTCGTCGCTTGGCGAGCCAACCCAAATTGGCGGAACGATCGGGCAGGTCGCCTTCGCATCCGCGCGGTTAGGGATTCCACAAATCTTTATCATCAACACCGATGGCTCAGACCCCGTCCAACTCACGAACCTTGAACTAGGCGCGTGCCAGCCATCATGGTCGCCGGATGGGGCGCGGTTGGCGTTCATTTCCCCATGCCGCGCGCGCGGTGAAGTGCATGAAAACATCTACTCTGACGCGGGGATCTATCTCATTAATGCCGATGGAAGCGGATTGGCGCCCCTCACCGAGACTCTCGGAGCAAACTTCGACCCTGCCTGGTCGCCCGATGGGACGCGCATCGCGTTCACGTCCAACCGCGATGGGCGAAACGAAATTTACACGCTGGAGATCGCCAGCGGTCAGGTGACCCGGCTCACTACATCGGATGGCAGTATCGAAAGCGCGCAACCTTCCTGGTCGCGCGATGGCAGGATGATCGTCTACACCGTCAAACGTTTCGACGCCTACCAAGTCTGGGCAATGTCTGCCAATGGCGAAGACAAGGCGCAGTTGGTCCGCAGTGGACAACAGTTGTGGGATTATTTGCCGTTCTGGTCTCTGGACGGTTCCACCGTGTTTTTTAACCAGCGGAACCTCGCCCCAACGCGCCCGTGGTTGATGAGCATTCCGTTCGCGGGGCATGATACCCTGACCCCAACTAAGCTGGCGTTGCCAACGCCAATTGAGGATGTGGAATTTTCGCCGGATGGATTATGGATCATCTTTGAAAGTTCGAGCGGCGACGGCAACCGAGACATTTATTATTCCACAGTGAGCGGCGGCGACCGCATGCGTCTCACCGACGATCCCGAAGTGGATTTCGACCCAACCTGGCGACCGGTTACTGGTCAATAACCCTTCGCGTTGCAAATCGAAACAATGCCTGCCTCTAATTAACTACAGAGTGCTTTTGGACGCAGACCCTTGCACCGCCCGCAAGGGCAGGTGTAAACGTTGACCCACGCTGATTCAAAAGAATGCAAATCCGCGTTTTCTGCGTGAACAGCGTCCCGATTTTTATAGTGTAAGGTAATCTGTGCCTGCCTTTCTGAACGGCAGGCATTTTCTTATACACTTCTTATTGACTTCCCTTTTTGCCTCGTTTATCATTCATGTCACAAAGAATAGCACTCTCAAATCGAGAGTGCTAATCATGTAAAGCCATGGTCGAACTCACCGAACGCCAAAAGACGTTGCTTCTATTAATAATCCGCGATCACATCGAATCGGCCGAGCCGATCGGTTCGAAGCGGCTGGTCGAGAATTATCGCCTCGATTATTCGCCCGCCACGATCCGCAACGAAATGTCCGCGCTGACCGAGATGGGATATTTGCGCCAGCCTCACACCTCCGCGGGGCGCGTGCCCACCGAAGAAGGTTATCGCTACTTCGTCAGCCAGATGATGCCGAACGCCGAATTGCCCGAGGCGGTGCAACACACCATCTCGCATCAATTCCACCAATCGCGCGCCGACATGGATCAGTGGATGACGCTCGCCGCTTCGATCCTCGCGCATCAATCGCAGGGCGTTTCGGTCATAACCGCGCCGCACGCCGAGCAATCGCGCTTCAAACACGTGGAATTAATTTCCACGCAGGGACGCCAAGTGCTGATGGTGCTTGTCCTCGTCGGAGGGGAAGTGAGTCAGCAGATTCTGACTTTGGCGGAACCTGTGACTCAGGAGCGACTCAGCCAGACCGCCACGCGTCTTAACGCCCTTCTGGCTGGTCTCGCCGTGGACAATATCTCTGCCCTTGCGACTCCTTCCGACGCGCTCGATCAGGATATCCTCACCCTCATTCGGCAGGATGTGCGCCGCACCGCTGAAAGTAGTTCAGGTGAAATTTATACCGACGGCTTGACCAACGTTTTATCCGAACCTGAATTTGCCGAGTCGGATGAAGCGCGGCGGGCGTTGAAAATTTTTGAAGAGCGATCCACGTTACGCGACCTGCTTGCCCGCACAACAACCAACACCAACATCGGCGGCTTGCAAGTGTTGATCGGCGGCGAAGGCGAATGGGAAGAACTGCGTCAATGCTCGATGGTCATCGCGCGATACGGAGTCCCCGGCATGGCAACAGGGACGTTGGGCGTGTTAGGTCCCATGCGCATGTCGTACACGAAGACGATTCCGACGGTGAGATATGTCGCGGGCTTGTTGAGCGATCTGGTGAATGACACCATTGCAGGTGAATAAGAGTCTATCCAAAACAGGAGCGCGGACTTAAGTCTGCGCTCCGAAGTACTCCGAAATAAACATAAAGAGAGTGAAAGCATGACGAATAAGAAGAACCACAAACACGAAACGCACGAGATCAAGATCGAAGCGGCGGAAATGCCCGAAGCGGAGAATCAGCCGCAAGGGGATGTCGAAGCGTTGAAGCGTCAACTCGAAGATGCGGAAGCGAAACTCGCCGAAAGCGTCGAAGGCTGGCAACGTTCGCAGGCGGATTTCCAAAATTACAGAAAGCGCGTCGAGCGCGATAACGAAATGACGTTTCTCTCGATGAAGAGCGACATCGTCAAGAAAATGTTGCCTGTTCTCGATGATCTGGAACGCGCTCTGCAAAACCGTCCCGCCGACGATGCGTGGGCGAGCGGCATCGAATTGATCGCGCGCAAGTTGCAAAATATTTTAGATGTGGAAGGCATCAAGCGCATTGAGGCAACAGGCGCGGAGTTTGATCCGAGATTCCACGAAGCGATCTCGCATGAGCATAACGAAGATTTTGAAAGCGGTCATGTGATCGAAGTGGTGCAAAACGGATACATGCTCGGCGAGCGCGTGATACGTCCCGCGTTGGTGCGGGTGGCGCAGTAAAAATCATACTGCGTACTGCGTATTACGCAATACGCAGTGGATGTTTGTAATGCGACATTTATGTCGCTTTTGAGTTGCACCAGGGTAAGGGCGACATAAATGTCGCGGTACGAAACACGAATCATAGGAGAACTTTTTACATGGCAAAAATTATCGGTATTGATCTTGGCACGACAAACTCCGTTGCGGCGGTGATGCAGGGCGGGGAGCCTGTGGTGATCCCGTCGGCGGAGGGCGAGCGACTCGTCCCGTCGGTGGTGGCGGTGAATAAAAATGGCGAGCGGTTGGTGGGGCGCGTGGCACGCAATCAGGCGATCACGAATCCGCAGAACACAATTTTTTCGGTGAAGCGTTTCATGGGGCGTAAGTCTGACGACCCCGAAGTGGAACGCACGCGGAAGCGCGTGCCGTATGCGGTGAACGGCGCGGACAACGGCGACGTGCGCGTGCAACTTGGCGAGAAAGAATATTCGGCTCCTGAAGTGTCGGCGATGATCCTCGGCAAGATCAAGCGCGATGCAGAGGCATATCTCGGCGAAACCATCACGCAGGCGGTCATTACTGTCCCCGCGTATTTTAACGATGCGCAACGCAACGCCACCAAAGACGCGGGCAAGATCGCGGGACTCGAAGTCCTGCGAATCATCAACGAGCCGACGGCTTCATCGCTGGCGTATGGACTCGACAAAAAGAAAAATGAAATTATCGCGGTCTACGATCTCGGCGGCGGCACATTCGACATTTCGATCCTCGATGTGGGCGACGGCGTGTTCCAAGTCCGCGCGACGAGCGGCGACACGTTCCTCGGCGGCGACGACTTCGACCTCCGCATCATGGATCATCTTATCGAGCAATTCAAAAAAGACAGCGGCATTGATCTGCACAACGACCGTCAGGCATTGCAGAGATTGAAGGAAGCATCCGAAAAAGCGAAGATCGAACTTTCGACGACGATGCAAACGGAAATCAACCTGCCGTATCTGACCGCCGACGCGACTGGACCGAAACATTTGGTGATGACCCTCACCCGCGCCAAACTCGAACAACTGACAGCCGATCTTGTTGACCGTACGATTGCCCCGCTCAAACAAGCCTTGTCCGATGCGGGATTGCAAGCGAGTCAAGTGAATGAAGTGGTGATGGTGGGCGGCATGACGCGTATGCCTGCTGTGCAAGAACGCGTCCGCGCTTTCTTCGGCAAGGAACCTCATAAAGGTGTGAACCCCGATGAAGTTGTTGCGGTCGGCGCGGCAATTCAAGCGGGCGTGCTGGGCGGCGAAGTGAAAGATATTTTGTTGCTGGATGTAGCCCCGCTCTCGCTCGCCATCGAGACGTTGGGCGGAGTCGCCACAACTCAAATTGAACGCAACACGACGATTCCGACTCGCAAGAGTCAGGTGTTCTCGACTGCAACCGACAGCCAGACGCAAGTTGAGATTCATGTTCTGCAAGGCGAGCGCCCGATGGCGGCGGATAACAAGTCGCTGGGCAAGTTCATTCTCGATGGGATTCCTCCCGCGCCGCGCGGTGTTCCGCAGATCGAAGTGACGTTCGATGTGGACGCGAACGGTATCCTCAAAGTCAGCGCGCAGGATAAGGCAACGGGACGCTCACAACACATCACGATCACGGCTTCGTCTGGTTTATCGGACGCGGAAGTGGAACAGATGAAGAAAGACGCTGAATCTCACGCGGAAGAAGATCGCAAACGCAAAGATTTGATCGAAGCGCGCAATCATGCCGATAACACCGTCTACGCGGCGGAGAAGGCATTGCGCGAGTTCGGCGAGAAAGTCCCTGCTGAGGTCAAAACGGAGATCGAGACGAACGTCGCTGCGGTGAAGAAAGCCGCAGAAGGTGAAGATGTGTCGGCGATCAAATCTGCCACAGACGCGCTAGGGCAAGTGATTCAAAAGATTGGCGCCAGCGTCTACGAGCAGAATCAGGCCGCGGGTGGGGGAGAGGCGGGCTCTACATCCAGTGAGAATCCTGATGTGGTTGAAGGGGAAGTAAAGGAATAGGAAAGTCGAGAATTAGAGGATTGGAGAATTCTCTAATCCTCTAATTCTCTACTCCTCTTGGTTTATGTCTAACGATTATTACGAAACCCTGGGCGTGGGACGGAGCGCGAGCGATGACGAGATCAAAGGCGCGTTCCGTAAGCTCGCGCGTCAGTATCATCCCGATGTGAACAAAGAGCCGAACGCCGAGGAGAAGTTCAAAGAGATCAACGAGGCGTATGGCGTGCTTTCGGATTCGGATAAGCGCGCGCGTTACGATCGCTTCGGCAAAGCGGGGCTGGGCAACTCGGGCGGCTTCCACGATTACACGTCGGACTTCGGCGATATTTTTGAGGACTTGTTCCGCGGATTCGGATTCTCGACAGGTGGCGGGCGTTCGCGTCGGTCGCCGAGGCGCGGGCGCGATCTGCAAATGCAGATTACGTTGACGTTCGAAGAGTCTGTGTTTGGCGTGGAGAAAGAGATCGAATTCCAGCGCGAAGAAACTTGTTCGCATTGCAACGGCAACGGCGCGGAGCCTGGCACGTCGCCTGTGAAGTGCGCCACTTGTAACGGTCAAGGCGAAGTGCGGACTGTGCGGCAAACGTTTTTGGGTCAGATGGTGCAATCGTCTACTTGCCCGACGTGTAACGGACGCGGTGAGACGATCTCATCTCCGTGCAAAACTTGTCGCGGGAGCGGATTGGAACGCAAGAAGGTAAAGAAGAAGGTGCAAATCCCTGCGGGTGTGGATGCGACTATGCAAATCCGTTTAACGGGGGAAGGCAATCCTGGTGAGAATGGCGGACCGAACGGAACCGTGTATCTGATGCTGGATGTGAAGCCGCACAAGTTTTTCAAACGCCGCGAGAATGACATTTTGTTGAATCTCGATATCAACGTGGCGCAGGCGGTCTTGGGCGCGGAAATTGAAGTGCCGACGATTGACGGCGAAGAGAAGTTGAAAATCCCCGCTGGGACGCAACCCGGCAAAGTATTTCACTTGCGAAATAAAGGCGTGCCGCATGTGCGCCGAAGCGGACGCGGCGACCAGTTGGTGCTGGTCAATGTGGCGGTGCCAACCAAGTTGACGAAAGAGCAACGCGAGTTGTTCGAGAAGTTGGCAGAGAGTTTGGGGACGACGGTCAAGCCGCAAGAAAAAGGATTCTTGGATTGGTTGAATGAGGCGTTGGGGGGGTGATGGGGAGAGGAATGGAGAATTAGAGAATTGGGGTTAGAGACTGGAGACTGGTAAATGGTAATTGACGAGTGGACGTAATGACATGATGGGGACGTATGTTATACTGACTCGCGCTATACCATGAGGTTAATGAACGAATGAGTTTGACGAAAAAAAATGGCTGGATATCGTTTTTGTTTTTCATCGGGGCATTGAGCGCGTGTGTGCCATTGGCGGTGTATGCGTGGTTGGGGACATTTTCGCGCTATCTCGCTGATGATTATTGCGCGTCCACATATTTATATTCATCGCAAAATATTGTGGAAGCCACACTGCGGGCGTATTCGTTGTGGGGGAACAGTTACTCGCGTTTGATGTTTTCGCAATTGATCGAGTTGGGCGGCGTGAACGGCATCCGCGTGATGGCGGGCGTGGAACTTGTGATCTGGGCGCTGTTGCTCGCGTGGATGTTCGTCGAGTTGGGAAAACTTTTGCGGGTTCAGATACCGAAAGCGGGATACGTGTGGCTGGCGTGCATGGCGATCGCGTTGAGTTTGTATCAAACATCCGCGTTGTATCAGGTTTTATTTTGGCGCACGGGATTGATTCCCTATTCATTGCCGCTGTTGTGGTTCATCGGCATCGCGGCGTTTTTTCTGGGTTATGTCGAAAAGCCATACGAGAAATCGCGCGCCGTTCGGTTTGGAATCCTGTTTACCATTTTGATCTTCTTCGCAGGCGGATTGAGCGAAACGACATCGGGCATGTTGGTGGGAATCATGTTCGTCGCGGTCGCGCTCGTCTGGTGGACGAAGCGGCTCCATCAACGCCGCGACGTGCTGACGTTTCTCATCGTTGGTTTGCTCACTGCGATCATCGCCATCTCGATCACGGCGGCGTCGCCAGGGACGTCGAACCGTTTGGGCAGGATCATGCGCCAAGAACCAATCTACAATCCCATCGAACTGGCTGGCGATGTGATCCTTTATACGTCGCAGTTTCTTTTGGAAACAACTAAATCGTACCCGACGTTGATTGTTGTCGCGCTGGCGGTGTCATTTGGCGTTGTGTATCTCGCGCTTACAACAAGCCAGAAAGAATTATCGCCTATTCAAACATCGTATTTGTGGACGGCGTTGCTGATCATCCCAATTGTCATTTTCATCGTCATCGGATTCAGTTATGCACCCAGCGCGTTCGTGCGGACGTTCCCTGCGGCGCGCGCGCGATACGCATCCCATTTCGTGTTCATGCTTGGGTTGTTGATCGAAGGCGGCGTGTTTGGAATTTTGATGACGCAGGCGCATTCGGTCGTTCAATTGAAGTGGGTGAAAGTCGCCGTCGCGCTTTTGCTGGTCGCGTTGATCGTTCATCCGATCCGCTCGGCGCCGAGGGTGTATGCGCTTCATTATGAATATCAAAAATTTGCGCAACAATGGGATGAACGCGACGCGCTCATTCAACAAGCCGTTGCGAATGGCGAGACCGATCTCGTCGTCGTGCAATTGGACGCGCCTGGCGGCGTCGGCGAATACAAAGGCAACCCGCGAGATTGGATCAATCGGTGCGTGGCGCGGTTCTACGGTTTGAATTCGATCATCGCACCTTGAAGTCCATGAAAACCGATTTGCAAGCCTCAACCACTCAACCCATCCTCGTCACAGGCGCGCATCGCAGCGGCACCACGTGGGTTGGCAAAATGCTCGCAGGTTCGCAAGTTGCGTACATCAGCGAGCCGTTGAATGTGTTGCATCGTCCTGGCGTGTTGTGCGCGAAGGTGAAGCATTGGTATCAATACGTCTGCGACGACAACGAAGCCGAGTATCTCGCGCCGTTCGAGGAACTGCTCGATTATCGTTATCACACATGGAGCGAGATCAAGTCGCTTCGTTCACTCAAAGATTTTTTACGCATGGGGCGCGATTTCAAAATTTTTTACGACGCGCTCGAACACGGTCAACGCGCCTTGCTCAAAGATCCGTTCGCGGTCTTTTCGATGCCGTGGTTCGCAAAGCGATTCGATTTCAACATCGTCGTCACGGTTCGTCACCCCGCCGCGTTCGCCAGCAGTCTCAAACGCCTCAGCTGGAATTTCGATTTCAACGACCTGCTCGACCAACCTCTGCTGATGCGCGATCATCTTGAACCATATCGCGAACAAATGCAAGCCATCAAAGCGGATGATGTCATCGGTCAAGCCAGTTTGTTGTGGACGATGATCTACCGCACGGTTCATTCGCAGGGACGGCTGAATCGGCATCTCATCATCGTTCGCCACGAAGACCTCTCGCGCGATCCCGTCAACGGCTTCCGCGACCTATACGCCGCGCTGGGCTTGGACTTCACACCTCATGCCGAAAATAAAATTTTGAATTCAAGCAGTTCCGACAACCCGACCGAACTCTCGCGCCGCAAAACTCACTCCGTGAAAATGGACAGTCGCGCCAGCGTGGACAATTGGAGATCGAAACTATCTCCTGACGAAATAAACCGCATCCGCGAGATCACCGAAGACTCTGCACAATTGTTTTACCCCGACATCAACTGGTAACTCAATTACCAATTACTGTTCACTGATCACTAATAACTGCTAACTTTCTCACCCAATGACCACCCCAAAACCTCTCCCCATCGTCTCCATCATCACTCCCTCCTTTAACCAAGCGCGCTACATCGAAGCGACGGTCCAGTCCGTGCTGGCGCAGGATTATCCGCGCATCGAATACATCATCGTGGATGGCGCGTCCACGGATGGGACGGTTGACATCCTCAAAAAATTTGAAGGGCGAATCGCCTCGTGGGTGAGCGAACCAGATAAAGGTCAGACCGACGCGATCAACAAGGGGTTCGCGCGCGCGAAGGGCGACATCCTTGCGTGGATCAACTCCGATGATACGTATGAGTCGGGCGCGGTCGGCGCGGCGGTGAAATTTTTGCTGGAACATCCCGAAGTGGGCATGGTCTACGGCGATTGCAACTTCATCAACGAAAGCGGACGCGTGATCGGCAAGTTCAACTCGGCGCAGACCGATCATCGTTTGTTACAACGCGGCTACGTCCACATCCCGCAACAGACCGCGTTCTTCCGCGCGGACTTGTGGCGGCAGGTCGGTCCGCTCGACCCGTCGTTTTATTTCGCGATGGATTATGATCTGTGGACGCGTCTCGCGGCTCGTTCGCCGATACAATATGTGCCGCAGACGTGGGCGAATTTCCGCTTGCACACCTCAGGCAAGACCATCGTCGCCGATGACCGTTGCTGGCCCGAAATGGTCCGCGTGCATTACCGCGATGGCGGCTCGTTCTTTTCAACCATCGTAGCAAAGTATTACATCCGAAAATTGATCGCGCCGATCTGGAATTGGCGGCGAAGAAGGATGTTAAACCATTAACCACGAAGGACACGAAGTACACAAAGTTTAAAGGGCTGAAGGTGGAACTTCTCTCCTACGATAGTCTCCAATCTCCAGTCTCTAATCTCCAATTCTCTAATTCTCAATTACCATTTACCAATTACCATGCACCTCTTCTCTCCCCCCTCCCTCAACGACCTGATTCGATTACTCAAAGCCTGGCGCTTTTGGGTCCTTGGCGCGATCCTTGGCGCGGTGATTGGCGCGGCAGTATATTACGTCGCGCCTCCGCCGTATCGCGCGCGCGCAACGGTGGTTGTGGATTTCAATTTGGAAGAAGCGTTCCCACAAGACACAGACCGCCAATATTTCTATTATCTCGAACGCGAGACTCGCAAACTGGAAGAGATTGCATATTCTGATAGTGTGATGAATCAACTATCTTCCGAGTTTGGGATACCTGCCGAAGAATTGCGCGGAAAATTGGAGTTGAGTCAACCCGCGGAGGGCGGCTGGCATTTCTATGCAACGGACGAAACCGTGCGACAAGCGGTGGGGATCGCATCCACGTGGGCGCGGTTGTTCACCGATGAAGTGAACAAGAAAGCCGCGGCTTCCGATGGATTGAATTCATTCATTCGCGCGGATATGGCTCAGGTAGAGAATCTGCCCTCCGAACGAAGTTTGCCGCAAAGCACATACTTGTTAATCGGGGCAATTGGCTTCCTCGCCGTGAGCGCGTTCGCAGTTTTGTTTTTCGGCAAAGCAAAATGAAGATTCACGTACCGCGACATTTATGTCGCATTTTTCAGGCTACCATTATATGGGTAACACGTAGTGACGACTTCAGTCGTCCCATTGCGGCAAAAGCGACTTTTGCTCTTTTTCAAATTAATCGAGCAATAAACCTAACCACTGAGACACAGAGAAAAAATGATTAAAAACTCCGTGACTCAGTGTCTCCGTGGTTCAAATCGGAGCGGAAGGATTGCTCGGTTTAATTGTTATTCTGCAATATGTCGCATTTTTCAGGCTACCATTATATGGGTAACACGTAGTGACGACTTCAGTCGTCCCATTGCGGTAAAAGCGACTGAAGTCGCTACTACGTTGTTAGGTGGTTTGGTTAGTTTTAATCATGGCAAAAGCGACATGAATGTCGCGTTACGCATGGAGCCTCTGTGTCAAAGTTGACGCGCTTCCTCTGGGGCGCGGCGTTGATGGGGTTGCCCGTCACGAGTTTTCGTTATTTCCCTGGCATGGGCGAGGGGACACTCGTCCGTCCGCTGGCGTTTTACCCGATTGCGTTGTTGTTGCCGTTGCTCGTCGTTCAATGGTTTCGCGGCAAAACAACTTTCCCACGCGCGGGGGCGTTGACTCCGCTGGCGGGGTTTGTGCTGGTCGTTTTGGCGGCGAGCAGTTTCGGGGCGTGGCTCGATCCGATTCCCTTGCGCGGACAGGAATATTTCGGGCGTGTCATCCGCGCGTGGGCGACGCTGGTCATCGGCATATCCTTTTTCATCGCCGCGGTGTGGATGAATCGCAACGAAGACGACTTGAAATTTTCAGTGAGGTGGATTCTCGCTGGCTTTGCGTTGGACGTGGCATGGAGCGGCGTGCAGGCGCTCGCGTTTTACACACCGATCCTTCCGAAGGTGACGGTCACGCACTGGCAACTCGCCTTCTCGATGCGCGAACTGGTGAAGACGAATCGAGTCTCTGGCATGGCGTACGAGCCCGCGTGGCTCGCGGGGCAGATCGCAACCGTCTATTTGCCGTGGCTGTTCGCGTCATTGCTCACGGGTGTGCGCGTCACGCGCTTTAAGTGGCTTGAAATTATTTTGTTGGGATTCGCAGGTCTATTAATTCTCGCTACCTACTCACGCGGCGGATTACTCACCGCAGGCGCGGCAACCGCGTTGACTTTTTTACTCGTCGGTCGCGCCGAACTTCGCTCCACGTGGACATGGTTTGTTTCAAAAAGTTTAATTTTACGCGCTGGGGTTTTGACTCTCGCAATCGGTGCGATCCTCGGCGCAGGATTGTTCCTCGCTCAAAAGGGATACATCGCGCGTATGTTTGAATCGGATGCGGAGAGCGTGGAGGAGTTCGTCGTAGAAAATTCAGCGGGTGCGCGCTCGGCGTATCTGGTCAGCGCGATGGGCGTGTATGAGGAGAGTCCCGTGTTGGGCGTGGGTTTGGGCGCGAGCGGATTGTACATGTACGATCATCTCCCCGATTGGTCGTTGACGGTCGTGCCTGAAATTGCGAAACAACTCAACCCTGAAAGTAAACTCTATCCGAACCCCAAAAATATGTACGCGCGTTTGCTCGCCGAAACAGGATTGATAGGCTTCGTTCTATTCATCGCGTTTTTATTTTCACTGCTCGCCGATTCGTTGACCGCGCTACAACATAAAAATTCATACGCGCGTTTTCTCGGCATCGCGGGCTTGTTCTCGTGGATCGCCATTGCCATCTATAATGCCACGCAAGATTCATTCGCCACTCCGAATCTTTGGGTCAACCTCGGAATTCTTGCGGGTGTGATGGCGTATGCGTTAGAATCGAATCACTTGCTCCCAACGCCGTCCTCGGCGGCTGAGCAGTTGGAGTCACAATGATCGTCCTTTCCGTTGGTATGCCGCGCGCGGGTTCGGGTTGGCACTACAACCTCATCCACGACCTGATGAAGACCACAGGTTGCGCCGACGCGCGCGACATCCGCGAAAAATATAAACTGCAAAAAATATTGACCGAAGTGAATTGCAACATCGGCGTCCTCTCCGCGCGGCGGTTGGGGATGGTGGCGATCCCCGCGTTGATGGGGAACACATTTGTCATCAAAGCACACGCGGGACCCACGACGACGAGCCGCCTCTTTCAACGGGTGGGCTTGCTTCACATCACCTACATTTATCGCGACCCCCGCGACGCCATGCTCTCGGCGTTTGACTTCGGTCAGCGCGCGCTACAAAAGGGACGACCCAATGCCTTCTCGCTCCTCACCGACTTCGACAAGAGTCTCGCGTTCATCATGGACTACGTCCGCATTTGGGAGAAGTGGACGCGCGAAAAGAATGTGTTGATCGCGCGCTACGAAGACCTGCTCACGAACTATGACAGCGAGGCGACGCGTCTGGTTGAGTTCCTCCGTCTACGGGCGAACCAGCCCGACGTCGAGAAAGTGATCGAGGCTTTTCGTCCCGAAAAAGGCGAGGGGCAACAGGGTCTCCATTTTTTCAAGGGAAGAATCGGCCGCTTCCGCGAATCCTATTCTGCCGAACAGCAAACGATTTTGAAAGAAA
>WBZL01000588.1_pt1 | contig 40758 bp, 28 predicted proteins | sample 5204291 | NCBI WGS metagenome assembly WBZL01 (sample SAMN12344345, study PRJNA552823) | activated sludge metagenome | biome: Activated sludge suspended growth; feature: Nitrification reactor; material: Wastewater; isolation source: activated sludge from nitrification reactor of wastewater... | reverse complement strand
AAGGCACGGCCTACGCCATGAACCGTCTCACCAGCTATTGCGGCCATTGGGTGCATCACAGCGGCTGGTATCCCGATACCAAGGTGCGGTTATTCAGGAAAGGCGATGGACAATGGTCGGGGGTGAATCCACACGATTATTATCAGCCTAACGGTAACGCAGTACCTAAACTGCTGAATGGAGATATCCTTCACTATTCCTATTACACCGCTGCGGATCATTTTAAGCAGATTGAGTACTTCGGCCGTATCGCCTCAGAAGAACTGTTTGCACGGGGTAAGAAAGTGCCGGAACTGATGATCTGGCTGAAGGTGATCGGGCAATTCATCAAGTCGTTCTTTCTCCGCGCCGGCTTCCTCGACGGAAAAACAGGATGGCTGATCTCTGTCCGCTCGGCCTATGCTACACTGGTGAAGTACCGCAAACTGGCGGCCTTGCATTCATCCGAACGGAAACGTTTTATGGAGATGAAGCACATCATCGTATCACGACCTGATAGTATCGGTGATGTGATGCTGACACTCCCCGTTTGCGGACGATTAAAGGAATTAAATCCCCAACTCAGCATTACTTTTCTCTGTAAAAAGTACACTGCTCCTGTGGTGCAGCAGTGCCGGAATGTGGACGCAGTAGTTACAACGGATGAGCTAACGGTGGCACAGTTGCACGCACTGAATGCAGATGCAATCATCCATGTGTTTCCGGATGAACAAATCATGGAACTGTCGGCCAATGCTGGTATTCCATTACGTATCGCTACCGCCGGCAGAAAGCAAAGCTGGAAATATGCCAACACCCGTGTTCGCTTCTCCCGTAAAAACTCTGACCTCCACGAAGCACAATTAAACTTTAAACTTCTGCAGCCACTCGGCATTCTCGAAACACCATCGTTAGCGCAGTTGGCCTCACTCACCGGATTTGAAGCACCATCGCTCAACCTCAACAGAACCTTCGATCCATCAAAACTGCATATTATTTTACATCCGCTTTCACAGGGCAGCGCGGCAGAATGGGGCATACATAAATTTCAGTCGCTGGTGGATGTATTGCCCGACAATCGTTTTCAATTCTACATCACCGGCACAGAAAAGGAAGGACAACGCATCCGCGAACAGGGTGGGATCAGCGCAATTAATGTGGAGGACGTTACCGGCACGATGAGTCTGACCGAACTTATTGCCTTCATCAATCAATGTGATGTATTGGTAGCAGCCAGCACCGGACCCTTGCACATCGCATCTTCACTCGGAAAAACCGCTATCGGACTCTATCCCGATCAGCGACCTATGCATCCCGGACGCTGGGCGGCGATCGGAAAAAAAGTAATTATCCGCGAAGCAAATATCAACCCACAGCAACAGTTGAATATCGCTGCGGAAGAAATTGCAGCCCTGATCCGCGCTACAGCTGAACGCAAAAAATAGTCAACTGCCGGACGATGGATACCAACGATACACTCAAAAATATTGTGAGCAACCTGCCCGATTCGCCGGGAGTGTATCAGTATTTCAACGCCGATCAGCAGTTGCTGTATGTTGGCAAAGCGAAGAATCTAAAAAAGCGCGTCAGCAGTTATTTCAATAAAACACACGATACCGCCCGCATTACAATGATGGTGCGGCAGATCGCCGATATCAAAACCATCGTAGTCGAAACCGAATACGATGCACTGCTGCTCGAGAATAACCTCATCAAGAAACATCAACCCAAGTACAATGTCAACCTCAAGGATGACAAAACGTACCCCTGGATTGTAGTGAAGAATGAAGATTTTCCGAGAGTGTTTTATACACGGAGATACTTTAAAGACGGATCCACTTATTTCGGTCCGTATGCATCGGTGGTGATGATCAGTACCTTGCTCGATCTCATCCGTCAGCTGTATAAACTCCGCACCTGCAACCTGCAGTTATCGCCGGAAAATATCGATAAGAAAAAATTCAGACTTTGTCTCGAGTACCATATCGGCAACTGCAAAGGTCCCTGCACCGGATTACAAACAAAGGACGACTACGACGAAACCATCGATGAAATCCGCGATATCCTCAAGGGGAACATCAACTCGGTGATCCGCCATCTCGAAGATCGGATGAAAGCGCATGCCGCGAAATTCGAGTTTGAAGAAGCGCAGCTGTTCAAGGAGAAGATTGAGATTCTGGAGAAATACAAAGGCAAGAGTGTCATCGTAAATGCCTCGATCCACAATGTGGACGTGTTCGGGCTCATTGACGACAAGAACACCGCCTACGTGAATTTTATGAAGGTGATGAACGGCTCGGTGATTCAGTCGCATACGTTGGAGTTGAAGAAAAAACTCGAAGAATCTCCGGAAGAACTCATGGGTCTCGCGATTGCAGAACTGCGTTTACGTTATCACAGCGACGCGAAAGAAATGCTCGTGACGGTAGCACCGGAAGAAGAAATTCCCGGCGTGCAATGCATCGTGCCAAAAATCGGCGACAAGAAAAAATTGCTGGAGCTGAGTGAGAAGAATGCGCGTTACTACATGAAGGATAAGCTCGAGCAGGCCGATAAGCTGAATCCCGAGCATCGCATCGAACGGCTCATGGAACAGATGCAGAAAGACCTGCGTTTACCGGTGAAGCCTTATCACATCGAATGTTTCGATAACTCGAATTTTCAGGGCGATTATGCAGTAGCAGCGATGAGTGTTTTTAAGAATGGACGTCCAAGTAAATCTGATTACCGGCATTTCAACATCAAAACCGTAGAAGGTCCCAACGATTTCGCGTCGATGGAAGAAGTAATTTACCGGCGTTATCATCGTCTCCTGGAAGAGCAGCAACCCTTGCCACAACTCATCGTGATTGACGGAGGTAAAGGACAGTTATCAGCCGCGCTGACGAGTCTCGAAAAGCTCAACCTGCGTGGTAAAATCAGCATTGTTGGAATCGCGAAGAAACTCGAAGAGATTTTCTATCCGGGTGATCCCTTGCCTTTGTACCTCGACAAGAAAAGCGAAACGCTGCGTATCATCCAGCAGCTGCGCGACGAAGTGCATCGCTTTGGTATCACCCATCACCGTAACAAACGAAGTAAAGGCGTTATCAAAACCGGACTCAACGATATCAAGGGTATTGGCGAATCGACAGCAGAAACTTTATTGCGACATTTCCGCTCTGTAAAACGGATCAAGGAAGCCAGCCTCGACGAACTCGTAGCGGTAGTGGGAACGGCGAAAGGAAAAATTGTGTTTGAACATTTTAAAATAAAAGCCTGAGGTTTAAACCTCAGGCTTTTTATTAAGATTGATCATTATTTGCTCAGCAGCGTCATCATCTCATCAAGAGAACCTGCAACAAGCACACCCGGCAGTTTAACCGGAGCACCGAGCTGCGCCATGAAGCTACCGTTTACTTCTCCAACTTTATAAGTGGTGAAGCCGATGCGGTAAAGTCCTGCCACCAATGCCTTCGTTGGGTTGCCGGCATCGCTGGTGATGCGCATCAGAGAATTATACTTGCTGCCTGAAGGCTGTGCAGGCATCTCCCCGCTATCGTCATTTTGTTCGATCATATTCCAGGTAGCACCTTTCGCTTTGTCCTTCACCACTTCCTTCGATGTAACACCAGCTGCTTTCTCGAGTGAAATCCAGGTATCGAAATACGACTTGGTATCGGCCATATTCTCTTTGTAAGGAGTCGAAACGAAATCCGTCTCAGCGGGTTTCATACCATCAGGAACCGGAGAGATCATGCGCACGCCGATCTCAGGAGCTGCAGCAGGAATCCACACATAGATGTAGTAATATTTCTTTCCGCCTTTCTCCTCGTCGGGTTTCAGTCCCGGTTTGATATATCCGTAATAAGAAACCAGATCGGTGTAGGGAACACGGATTTCCTTTCCCATCACTGATTTTTTACCCATATCGGCACCGAATTTATCGAGTTTCTGAGCCTGTACCGAACCGGCTACACCTACAGCCAAAACAGCCGCAGCAAATAATTTGATTGTGTTTTTCATAAATAATAGAGGTTGTTTGTGAGGTGAAAATAGCAAAGAAATCAATCTGACAAAGCGTTTGTTAAATAACTTTATTGTACGGAATAACCGTTCGATTTGGACGGTCTTTATCGCATTGGACAAACAGATTTATACTACCTTCGCACCACCCGCTAAGCCAAACATGCGGTATCCTCTTCCTATGCCGAAAGACCTCAAGCTTACCATCGTTCAACCCAATATCATCTGGGAATCACCACTCGAGAATTTTAAGTTGTTGAATAAGCAACTGGCCAAGACCGGTCGCGGAGAGACGGATCTGATCGTATTACCGGAGATGTTCAGCACCGGTTTCAGCATGAACGCGAAGAAGCTGGCCGAGCAGATGGAAGGTCCTTCGATGCAGTGGATGTTCGAAACGGCGCAGGGACTCAAAGCTGCTGTTTGCGGTTCGGTGATGATCCGTGAAAACGGCAAGTTCTTCAACCGTTTTATCTGGATGGAAGCCGACGGACATTATGATCATTACGACAAGCGTCACCTGTTTCAGATGGCGAAGGAAGATAAAACCTATACCGCAGGTACCGAAGGCATCGTGATCGAGTACAAAGGCTGGGGCTTTTGTCCGCAGATCTGCTACGACCTGCGTTTTCCCGTATGGAGTCGCAACATCAAACGCGGCACCGGCGCAGCAGCGAAATACGACTATGATGTGTTGCTTTATGTTGCTAACTGGCCGGCTATCCGAAGTTATCCCTGGTCGCAGCTGCTGGTGGCCCGCGCCATCGAAAACCAATGCTATGTGGCCGGTGTAAACCGTGTCGGCAAGGATGGCAACAGCATCGCTTATACCGGCAATTCCGTGCTGCTGGATCCGCTCGGACAAGCGGTATCGAAACTGAAAGCCGGAAAGGCCGGTGTGGAGACCGTCACCCTCAACTGGAAAGAATTGCAGGAACTTCGCAAGCGCTTCCCGGTGCTCTCCGATGCTGATACCTTCGGTATCGCCTGAGGGATATCAACAAACCGTCATTGAAATCGCGTGGTGGCAATCGCAGGGTAGTGGAGATAATTCCCTATTTTCATCACCTCAAACCCTGCTATGAACCAAATCAAATCCTCCGCGGCAGCCTTGCCCATCCTGATCTCCGTTTTCTTCTTTTGGGGATTCGTGGCGGCCAGTAACGACATCCTCATTCCTGTCTTCAAAGAGAAGCTGAACCTCGAACAATGGCAAAGCCAGATGATTTCGGTGGCTTTCTATGTTGCCTATACCGTAGGTTCGCTCATCTACTATTTCATCTCCCGTGCCACCGGCGGCGACCTGCTCAACCGGATGGGATACAAGAACGGCATCGCCCTCGGACTCGTTATCTCCGCCCTCGGCACCCTGTTGTTTTATCCTGCCGCTGAAACCACATCGTTCCCGCTGATGATCTCCGGACTATTCATCGTAGGACTCGGCTTCTCGCTGCAACAAACCGCTGCCAATCCACTCGCCATCACCATCGGCGACCCGAAAAAAGGCGCGCAGCGATTGAGTCTGGCCGGAGGAATCAACAATATCGGTACCACCATCGGACCCATCATTGTTTCCTTCGCCATCTTCGGTTCGCTGGCTGCAGGAGCTCAACTCGATTCGCTCTCCTCCGTTAAAACCCCTTATCTTATTCTGGGCGCAGCGTTCATCATTGTCGCATTGCTGTTTCGTTTCTCATCATTACCTAACCATATCACTCACGAAGACAATGCGCCGGCATCTAACGGTAAGGCAGAGGAGAAATCAGCCTTGTCGTATCCGCAACTGGTGCTGGGTATGATCGCGATCTTTCTGTATGTCGGAGTAGAAGTGTCCACCGCTTCCAACCTGCCTGAATACATGCGCGTGTATCTCAATACCCCAACCAGTGAAATGGCTCCGTATGTATCCCTCTTCTGGGCGAGTCTGATGATCGGCCGCTGGACGGGTGCTGTAGGTGCCTTTGACCTTAGCGCAGGTGTAAAGAAAATGCTCGGTGTAGTGCTTCCCTATGCAGCTTTTGGTGTATTCCTGCTCGCGAACCGTATTGCCAATCATGATCTGAGCCCCTTCTATGTGTATATGTTCGTGATCCTTGTGATCATTATCGCCGACATGATGAGCAAAGGAAATCCGGCACGACAACTCATGATTTTCTCTGGCTGTGGTATTGCGGCATTGATGATCGGCATGCTGACCGATGGATTGGTGAGCGTATATGCCTTCATCAGTGTAGGACTCTTTTGCTCTACGCTATGGCCTTGCATCTTCACACTCGCTATCGCAGGACTCGGCAAGCACACCAACGAAGGTTCCGGCTTCCTGATTATGATGATCATGGGCGGTGGATTTGTGAGTCTCTTCCAGGGATGGCTGGCGAGTGAAGATCTCCTCGGCATCCGCTGGAGTTACCTCACCGGCGTACTTTGCTTTGCCTATCTCGCCTGGTATGGAATGAAAGCGAAAAGTATTCTCGCTGCCCGCGGTATTCATTACGATAAACCAGCAGGCGGACATTAATATCTTCCACATGAAATTGCGGCTATTCTTCACCGTTATCCTGTTATCCCTTGCCGGAACCGGGATAGCGCGGCAAACAGTATCACTGATTCCCCAACCCAACAGCATTGAATACCGGAAAGGTTCGTACGCGACAACTCAACCTGTACGGTTGATTGCCGTATCGGACGAAGCTCAACGGCTCGCTGCACTCTTCAACGGCTGGTCAGAACAAACAACCGGTAAAACATATCCGGTGGTGAAAGAGATGAAACTGCAGCCGGGAGATGTACTCTTCAATTTACTGACAGAAGAAAAAGGTGAGAGTTACCGTATCGTTGTAGAAAAAAACAAGGTTCTCCTCGAAGGAAGCGCAGCCGGCATGGTGCGCGGGCTCTCTACACTGCTTCAGCTTTTCTATCATGCCCGTGAAAACAAAAACCGTATTCCTGCTCTCATCCTCCACGATGCACCGAAGTTTAATTACAGAGGAGCGCACCTGGATGTCTGCAGGCATTTTGTATCGAAAGAGTTTGTGAAGCGCTACATCGATTTACTGGCGTTGCACAAGATGAACACCTTTCACTGGCATCTCACCGACGATCAGGGCTGGCGGATAGAAATCAAAAAATATCCGAAGCTCACCGAAATCGGCGGATGGAGAAACGGCAGTATGGTTGGTCCATACCGCGATCAGAAATTTGACACGGTACGCTATGGTGGATACTATACACAGGAAGAAATCCGCGAAGTGGTGGCCTATGCGACAGAGCGACACATCAACGTGATTCCGGAAATTGAAATGCCCGGACATGCAGTAGCTGCGTTGGCTGCCTATCCTGAATACTCCTGCACCGGCGTTGTGAAAGGTGTAGAAAGAGGATGGGGCGTATTTGAAGATGTGTTCTGTGTAAAAGACAGTACTATTAATTTTCTGCAGGATATCCTCTCGGAAGTTATTCAGCTTTTCCCATCGAAGTACATCCATATCGGCGGCGATGAATGTCCGAAAGAAAGATGGAAAGTATGTCCGAACTGTCAGGCCATCAAACAAGCCAACAATCTGAAAGACGAACACGAACTGCAGAGCTATTTCATCCGACGCATTGAGAAATATCTGAATGCTCAAGGACGTCAGATCATCGGCTGGGATGAGATACTGGAAGGAGGTCTGGCGCCGAATGCTACGGTGATGAGCTGGAGAGGAATTGATGGTGGGATTGCGGCGGCACGTTCCGGACACGATGCGATCATGACACCCGGCTCGCATTGTTACTTTGATCACTATCAGGGAGAGCGGGCGACAGAACCACTGGCCTTCGGAGGATTCACGCCGCTTGAAAAAGTATATCGCTATCGTCCCATTCCCGATTCCCTCACTGCAGAACAGGGCAAACATATCCTCGGCGCACAATGTAATTTATGGTCGGAGTATATGTACGAAAGCAAACAAGTAGAGTACATGCTGCTGCCACGCCTTTGTGCGCTCTCTGAAATACTCTGGACCGACACCAACAAGCTCGAAGAACAGAATTTCTATCAGCGGCTGATGCGTCACCAGCGTCTCCTCGACGGATTCAGGGTCAACTACTCCACCACATGGATGCGTCCGATGGTAAAAGTGGAAGGAGCTAAAGAAATTCCTGGTCTGAAAATAAGTCTGGCCACCAAGTTTCCGCAAAAAACCGAATACGCCATCGATAACGGCAACGGAGTACCGACATTCCGCAAATACAAAAAGCCATTCGACCTACACAGCAATGCCACAGTGCTCGTGCGCAGCGACGCCGACAGCATGAAGAAAACCTTTCGTTACCCGTATGTATTTTCGATGTCCACCGGCGCGAAGGTAGAACTCATCGTTCCCGGCGACCGTAGTTATGCCAATCCAGGTAGCACCCTCACCGATGGTAACACAGGAGTATATCCCTGGACCGGCAAACACTGGATCGGCTGGTACGGCAAGAACGGCGAATTCCGCATCGACCTCAGCAAGGAACAACACATCGACAGCATTGTGGTGTATTATTTACACGATCCGGTCAGCTGGATACATGCACCAAAGTCGGTTCAGCTAAAAACCAACAACGGCACAAAATCAACTGCAGCAATTCCTGTAGACCAGGCCATCAATAAAGCAGTGATCACTGTAAACGCGAACGAACAATTTTTAAACCTGCTCATCGAAAGCATCGGCAAAAATCCGGAAGGATCCGCCGGCGCGGGAGATGACGGATGGATGTTTGTTTCGGAAGTACAGGTGTATTAAGAGAGTTGCAGAGTTACAGGGTTGCAGAGTTGCAGAGCGCTTGCGCCCTTTGCGCAGCCTCAGGGATGCGGGGTTACAATGGTAGTGGCCGGTCGGGAGCGGACATGCGGAAGTTGACAAATTTAATCCGCGACCATCTGCACGATCAGCGTTAGCCGAAGGCGAATCCGCGTTCCTTCTATATGTGTAGAACGAAAATGAACTACGGTTCAATGATGATTTGCTGTGTCGCTTTTTCGTATGGTGTTTCGACAGTAAGGATATAGGTGCCACCTGACTCAAGCCCTTTGACCTGTTCCTGCCAGGTATGCTCGCCTTCACCGAGTTGTTCCATCTTACTTTCCATGATCTTCTTTCCGCCAATATTGAAAACGGTAATTTTCGCTTCTCCGGCTTTGCTTAAATTAAACTTCACAACAAAGTTACCGTCGTTGGGGTTCGGGAAAACCTGCATTTTGAGTGTTCCGATGCTCTGCTCGTTGAGATCGTGAATTCCTACCGTTGTGTTTTTTATCACATATACTTTGAAGATCTGGCTGCTGGCGCTGCTTTGTGTCCCGCTGTTGATCCAGAAGATATTCGCGGCCGTGCTGCTGATACCTCCGTAGATATATCCAACGAGTGTACTGTCAGTCGTAAAATCATCCAGTTTAAAAACTTCATTGTTGAATTGCGGAACTGTTCTCAGCGGAATAAACTCTGCGCTGGCTCCAAGAAGCGAAGGCATCTCTACCGGCAGTTTATACTCGGCCATCGTTCCCATCGAATCTCTCGTAACACGGGCAATGGTTTTCACAAAAGGAACATTGGGGTCCTGTACCAATACACCGGCACTATCGTAGTATTGGGCAATACCACCGAAAAACACAGAATGCATTTCATTGTTTGATGCCGAATACATCGGTAAAACGGCGCAATGGTAGTGATTATAGTATTGCTGAAATGCATTGTTGACCGTGTACGTAATGCTGTCCACATTCACACAGTTGAGATAAGGCAAATCGATGGTGGGCTGGAAGACACCACTGAACATCGTGATGCCCTCTGCACCGTCCGGTAAAATCTGCGCCACGGCATTGTAATCACGTCGATGCAGGTTTACTGAATCATTGTGGGCAGGCAGATGCGCAATAGTAATCGTTGCACCATCATCTTCCAGATTAAACTTGCGGATAGCATTGGTATATGTTTGGGTATAAGTTGCATGACCCATTGGATTATAGTCGCCGTCAAACTGATTTCCACCGAGGAGATAATAGGTATCGTTAATTTTTTTGAGATGCCCGCCTGTGACAGCAAACTGCGGATCGTTGATCAATCGGAAAAAAGGTGTAATCGATGAACCATTGATGATTGCATTGATTACGGCCGGTACATCTATCGCAATCAATCCATCAAATGTTTTCCGTGACGCGGTAGCATTATTGTAACCATAACCACCGATGATGTAGAGATAATTTCCTTCCTGGTGAAACTCCATGTTGGTAGAGCTCAGTTGCTCCTGCAGCGGTACAGAAAGAGAAGTGAGCGATACATTCCACGACTGCTGCGTTACGGGTTCAACCACCAGCAGCTGGTTATTATTTCCGGCCACATCAAACGAAGCGAAAGGTTGACGACGATGCAGACCATCGAGGCGTCCACCTACAATCAGCCATTTGCCGTTATCCTGTCCGAAGGCAAAGGCTTGAAGTCCGCCCACACCTGGTACGGTAACCGGTTCGAGATAAACACTGAACGGTACATTCTGGGCAATGGCGAAGCTGCTCAGCAGAAACAGCGATACGAAGGATAAGTATTTTCTGATCATAACCGAAGCCATTTATGGCGAAACAAAAGTAGATGGTTTTAAAGCAGGAAACGGTGATAAATGTTACTGAGAGGGAAGAAGAGGATCATCCCGCTTGCTTCGCAAGGCGGGAGGGGAAGAGGGGCAAGGGTGGAAGAGATACAGAGTTGCAGAGATACAGAGTTACAAAAGTAGTGGCCAGCCGGGACCGGACTGAAGGCAGATTTAATCTGAGACCATCCGTCGCGATCCTTCGCGATCAGCGTTAGCCGAAGGCGAATCCGCGTTCCCCCTACGTCAGCATAGTTACTCGTAAATGGATAAGAGAAGTAACAGGGGAAGAGGAGCAAGAGTGACGAGTTACAGAGTTACAGAGTTACAGAGCTTCAATGGTAGTGGCCGGTCGGGACCGGACTGAAGGCAGATTTAATCTGCGACCATCCGTCGCGATCCTTCGCGATCAGCGTTAGCCGAAGGCGAATCCGCGTTCCCCCTACGTCAGCATAGTTACTCGTAAATGGATAAGAGATGTAACAGGGGAAGAGGAGCAAGAGTGACGAGTTACAGAGTTACAGAGCTTCAAAAGTAGTGGCCGGTCGGGACCGGACTGAAGGCAGATTTAATCTGCGACCATCCGCCCGATCCGCGTTAGCCGAAGGCGAATCCGCGTTCCCTTTTTTAACCGCCGATTGCACTGATAATCCGCTATCCACCTCTGCTGAGGCACGATCAATTAAAACATAATTAATCATAGAAAGCTTAATAAATCAGTGGTTCTAACCGGAATATTTCGAAAGCAGCAATCAATTGCTATTGCAATCGCTTCATTCTTTCCTTCAAGATGATTTTATACGCTTCCTTAAAGTCATCACTCATAAAACTGCGGTCGATCAGTTCGAGCCATTTTGGAAATGCCTTCACCATTTTTTGAAAGATATTTTCCTGCTGCTTTTCATCCAGTTTTAATGTGTTCATCGCTGCAACAAAGTCGTGCTTTTTAAATTTCTTCTTTTTCCCATTTAGCGTTAACGCCATTTCTTCTTCATCCGCCGGATTTACCAACGCTGTATTTATCAAATCATACGCGGGCGATAAGGTCATACCCATTTCAGGATGCTCCAACAGAGAGAAATTTTTCAGATGCATATCCGCATTACCGGTGAGGAACGAGAAAAGCACCAGTTCAAAAAAATTCACCACGTCTAAACCCGGAGTCGCCGAATATTTCTGTATGACTTTACCGATCTGCTCATAACTACCATGATATTTATCTTCGGTAAGCCGCTCCGTTAGTTGGCACATATCTTCCATGGCCAGTTTTCTCTTTTTGAGGCGGTCCATTCGTTTCGTGAGATAGGCCAGCGTACCGGATTGTAATCGAATCAAACTATGAGGTGCTGTTTTTATTTTGGCTACTGCTGCGAGGTGCATGGTTACATCTTCCACCTCCGGTAATTGCGGATACATTGCAGTTGGCGGTTTTAAAATATAGCCACCCCACAACCCTACAATGGTGAATCTTCGTTCGGTTCCTTGTTTATTGCTTCCGGTGATATGCAATGATAATTTTGCCTGCACACCGGTCACTGCTGTTTGACGTTGTATCACTTCCCTGGCCAGGGGCTCCAGGTCTTCTTCTGAATAGGGCAATACAGGTGGAGTAGTCTGCCCAAATATTTTCTTTGAACAAGCTGCGTGAAAGTCGTGCTCATTTGCAGCTAATGGTTGATAACAAAACAGACAATTGCTCATGGTGTATCCTCCTCAATTACTTCCTCTACACTCACCACACCGATACAATCTTTACAACAGGCCAGTAATAAACCCATCCGATCTCTGGGATTCAGTTTCCAGTTTTTTTCTGCTATGTTCAGCAACCAACCTTCGGGAATAAGTCCATCGAAAAAAGGGAACAGCACGGATGAAGTAAAAGGAGCTACACGCAAGGGCAGCGTTAAACTTACAGCACGGGCACCCGGTAGTGTTACATACGACGGATCATACACAAAATGATAACCCTTATCATCCTGAGTAAGCCAACCGGCCAATTGATCTTTTACTTTTATAGCTGCTCTGCGCACTTTATTAAAGTTGGAATAATTGAAACAAGATTTATAACATCAAGAATCGGGGTTGATATTCTTGCGCACTGCCCCCACTTCGTAGCCAAAGAGCTGCAGCACCTGATTTACTTTATCCAACCGCAGACTTTCCTTACCTTGTTCCAGTTCACGCACGAATCGCAAGCCAACGCCGGCTTTTTCGGCCAGTTCGGGCTGCGTGAGCTTCACCGATTTCCGTTTGTCTTTTACAAAGTCTCCCAGGCTCATTTTATACCCTTTTAGGTACAAATTTATTAAATAATTCCAATTTTGTACCCTTTCGGGTGTGTTTACGAGACAATACTCTAAAAAGATACCCGATAGGGGGTAATAATTTGAAATAACGGAATAAATATCACCGTTCGGGTATAAAAAGGCGAACGTTTTATAAAATTAGAGAAGGGGTGCTGCCAATAAATATCCTGCTCGCGGGGATGGGATAAATTCAAATCTTATTTAATCATAATTAACATAAGAAATCTGTGGCTTGAATCCGTGATCCAATTTTCCGGTGTTTTCGTTTTTGCCACTGGTGGAACTGATCATTATGATCTTTTATGACAATTAAGAACATAACTAAACATAAATAGCATAAAAAATCTGCGGCTTAAGTCTGCGGCTATCCGCACGTTCCACTTCATCTCCGTTCTTTCCTTATCCAGCGTGAAACCAGCTACCGGTGTCACTCATAAAGTCGTCCACGCTGGGTATTACGATCGTTATCGAATAATCGTTTCTCAACCTGGCGGGCGGTTAGGTTAAGTTCACGCGCCAGTTTCCGAATCACTGTTAGGAACTCACCGCATTGTTTTAGTGAGAAATTTTGACCCCGCGGGTTAGTAGTCACCAACTTTGCCGCATACAATTGTCTCCAGACACGGATATCCAGCACCGGGTACTTTTTTGGATCGTAAAACATTAGAATAGCCGAGGCCGCAGGATAGTTTACCCCGTTTAACGCTGTAAGAATATGCAGCTTCAGCACATCATTCTTCGCCGCGAATGCCAGCTTCGTGATCTCACGGACCATCTTCTCCTCGTTTGATTCATAATGCTTCAAAGGACGAGGAGATTTCCAGCGGAGGATATCAAGGAGTTCTTTTTTTGTTAGATACCCCTGTTTTTTTAGATGGCGGAATTGCCTATAAAGTTCGTATGTACGATTGTCGTCGGTATCGGGGAGGGATTTGAGGAGAGGGAGGAGGGACATGTGTTCTGAAAGGTATAATTATTCTTGAGCTTTTCAAAAATGTATATTTTTACTGAACATTAGACTAAATTTTAAATATGGATCCTTACGAAAATATCATTGCAACAAAATTTTATAGAGTATCGAATAATGGTACAGTAATTGAAAAAAAGACGTGGGAAGAAATCCAAGCCTTACCTCGCGGCTTATTTTACATAGAGCTAATAACTGAAAAATACGAAACTACAAGTTTTGGGAATTTACATATTTATAAAAGCAGTAAGATTTATAACCATGATAAAGATTTGTATACGCCTATCATTAATGGTTTCTATATCCTTGAAATATCAGGGTTCTTAAACACAGCAACTTCTCCTCAAGTGGCTTCATATATTGTAGTAAAATTCGAAAATGAATTTGGAGAAGGGCGCGCTATAGTAAGCAAAAGCTATATTCATTCTGGTCTCAAGGAGGTCTTTTCAGAGTTAGAAATTCTGAAGGATCAATATCATGGCTCCTTTATGGAATATATTGTAGGGGAATCTAATAGTGGAATAATAAAAGTATATGATACCACACAAATCGAAATTGTTAAACGCCGGTTTTAATCAACCTTATTCGGTCAAATATTTATCACTTCGCCCCATATACACTTTGCCCTCCTCCCCAGTACTGATTCTTAAGGTGCTCGTAAATGAGGTTGGTTTTGAGGTCTACATCGTCCGTTTGGAAGGTTGGATAGGGCAATTCATTAAATAGCACTTCGCTTACTTTATTGAAGACAGCTGCTGCCGTAACGGCTTTCTCCGACCATTGTACTACTTTCAGTTTGTCCTGCTTCAGATCTTCCAATAGTTTCACCGAAATGTTTTTGATTGTGGTTTTCTCCTTTGCATTGAGCTGCTTCCCTTGTCGCAAAATATCAAATATGGCTTTTTGTTCATCGGTGAGTCCTTCTCGCTTGGTTTCTGCTTCTACTTCACTATAGGAATTGACCAGTTCAATAAGCTTCCTGAATGTTTCTTTAATCACGACCTCGTCCTTCCCTCTGTTGTATTCTTCAATAATCTCCTGATAACGCTTGTAATAATCGACCGTTAACGGATTACGTTCAACCATTCGTTGCAGATGCTTTTCTACTTTGTCCTTCAGCGATTGTACTACAGTGTTCTTATTCTGAGTTTTAGAAAAATACTGCTCCAATACAGTAAAATCCAGCCCACTTAAATCTATAATTTTGGACTCATTAACGTTTGGGTCAGCTACCATGCTCTCTACGGACTCATCTACCACATTTTGAATTTTCCGCATGATATCAGAAACATCGGCACTTTCTATATTGTCTTCTATGGCAGTGTAAATGACATCAATTGCACTCTTTCTTGCTGCATACTGGTAAAGTATTTTGTCCGGCTGAAGTGCTTTATACTTCTTAAATACTTCACGTGCCAATATCTGAAACTTACGTTTTGTTTCATCATTTGTATAAACTGCGTTAACAGCTTTTTCTAATGCAGCCAGTTTGTGTAATCCATCCGCATTGATCAACTCCTGCAAATCATAATTTACCTCGTCCAACAAAAATTTTTCTGTGGCCTCAAGGGCTTCTTCCAGTTGCCTGATCAGTTCATCCTTTAGCTTAACAGGCGGTTCTGTGCCTCCTCCTCCACTGCCATTTCCTCCTGCGGCTCCACCCTCATCTGATCCATAAATTGCCAATGCATTCAGTAATGCCGTATAGCTTTCGATGTAATCAACAATTAACCCGTTGTTTTTGCCTTCGCTGATGCGATTAGCTCTTGCAATGGCTTGCATCAGGGTATGTGCTTTAAGTGGCTTATCGAGGTAAAGAGTTGAAAGGGTCGGTACATCAAAACCTGTAATCCACATTGCACAAACAATTACAAAACGGAAGGGATCATCTTCAATCTTAAATCTGGATTCAAGGTCTTGGGTGTTCATTTTTTCACGATGTGGCTCAATATCGAGTCCCCATTTCTGAAACTTTTGAATTTCATTCTGTTCACCACTGACAACGACGCAGATCTCCGTTTCCTTTATCCATTTTAATTCCCGGTTCTTCTCCAATGCCTCCTGATCACCGTATGTTGATTTTGCAATTTCCTTCTCAACTTCTTCAATGTACTTTTTCCACTGCACAGAAATCAAATCATACATTCGCACAGCAGTCAGTTTATCCAACGCAATAAACATTCCCTTGCCTTTATAACCACGATTGCAGAAATGCCAGACTACGTCTTTTGCGATGGCTTCCAACCTTTGTTTTGATGTTAAAATGGGATATTCCCTTGCAATGAGCTGCTCAATGCTGCTTTGCTGATCGCTGTCTAATTCCTCCGCTTCAATTACTGCGCGTATTTGCTCATTAATCACAGGGTTTTTGAGTCCCAGGTTTTCACCTCTGTTTTCATAGTACAAGGGAACAGTAGCGCCGTCGTCAACACTTCGTTTAAAATCATATCGCGATACATAATCACCAAAAATCCTCTTGGTAATTTCATCATCTTTAAAAAGCGGCGTTCCCGTAAAGCCAATAAAAGAGGCATTGGGCAAGGCTTTCCGTAGATTCATGGCCAGTTGTCCGCCCTGAGTCCGGTGTGCTTCGTCGGAAATAACAATGATGTTATCGCGTTGTGTTATTTCCGATTCGAAATTGAATTTATGAATTAAGGTAAAAAGGTAGCGATGCTCTGACCCCAGTAGTTCCTTCAGGTGACTCCCGCTGTTTGCTTTTAGCGAATCTTTCGCTCCTGCCTTCACATCAGGCACTGCCCCGATTCCACGAAAGGTTCCATAAATTTGAGTGTCCAGTTCATTTCGGTCCGTGACAATTAAAAAGGTATAACTGCCTGTAAACGTATGATGAATCTTCTGACAAAAGAAAACCATGGAGTAAGATTTTCCACTGCCTTGGGTATGCCAAAACACACCTAGTTTTTGTTTTTCTTCCAGGCTGATTTGGCCTTGTTTATACAGTTCTTCCTTGTGCCGGATGTTTTCTATCGCTTTGTTAACACCAATGAACTGATGGTTGCGGGCGATGAGTTTAACGACCTTTCCGAGCGAATTATCAAAAAGAATAAAATTCTCGAATAAATCTAAAAATCGCCTCTTCTCACAAACGCCTACTATAATTCTGTCCAGTGCAACAATGCCTTCGTCTTCTTCCGTAATGCGTTTCCACTCGTGGAAATGCTGATACTTTCCCGTAACGCTCCCAATCCGGCTCTCTATTCCATTGCTTAAAACAACAAATGCATTGTAATAAAATAGCTTGGGAATTACGTCTTTGTAATCTGTGAAATTATCGTTGTATGCATTCTCCAATTTACGGTGTGCCGCTTTCAGTTCAATAAACAAAAGCGGAATACCGTTTACAAATCCGATTATATCCGGGCGGCGTTCCCGCTTGCTTTTTCCTTCAATCCATAATTGGCGAACCGCTAAAAAGTTGTTGTTATCGGGGCTCTGAAAATCGAACACCTTTAGTGTTTTGTTCTTTATTTGCTCTCCCTTTTCGTTGATGTAATCAACCGGAATACCGTTGCGTAGCAATTGATGCTTTTCGTAATTGATTTCAGCTAACGACTTGGTGATGCTCTCCTCTATCAGTTTTTCATACGCGAGTTGATAGGCTTGTTCCGGTAAACCCGGATTGAACAGTTTCAGTTTTTCAAAAAATATCTTCTTGAGAACAACTTCCCTTCGGTTGAGTCGGCCCAACACGCTTCCTTCGCCATAGCTTTCTTTGTTAAATGCCAAAAGCGTATCCCAACCCAGCTGATGGAGAAATATATCAATCGCGGTTTGTTCGATTAAATTATCTTCGGAGTATTCCCACGTCATGTTATTCAAATAAAGTTGGAGATATTACACTATTTCGTGTATATTTTGATGGTTTACCGGCAATAATTTTAACATTCGGATTTTTCTTCAAGAAACTGGTTAATTTTCTGCTATCCCAATCCAGTTGTAACCCAAGTACTATTTCCTTTGATGTGTAAACCCCCTTACTTAACAAATCTATTATTTCTTTCTCTATATTTCTCTTGTCGCTTTCATAATTAGCAATAGGTTCATTCGCGGCTTCATTTTGAGCATGTTCAAATAACTCCTTTGGTCCTTTCATTTTTAAATCCATTACTTCACCATCCATATCTACCGCCAATGCTCCCAATTCAACCAATTTCAGGTTGGCGTTCTTCTCTTTGGGTTCAGGGTAACGAACATAGATTTTTCGGCCTCTTTTCAATCCATCCATGGCTCCTTCCCAAGTGCCGCCTTTGCTGTCTGATTCTGCTACATAAATTTCTTTGGCTAAGCCATAGATATAGGCATTTCTCGCCATTGCCAGGCCGACATCCCAACCTGCTTTTGGAAAAAATGCGCTCAACACCAACACATCACCATTTACAATGGGTTCATAGTATTTTTTAAAACCGGATTGGAAAGTCAAAATGCCTTGAGGCAAAACAATAATGCTCTTACCGTTTGCTTCAATCGTGCTGTCTAATGCCTGTTTGTCAACTCCCTTTGCAAAACCGCTTACCACCACTTTAAACTCTTTTACACTTTTCTTTGCCACTTGGTCAGTAAACAATAATGCTTTATCTCCAGCTTTTCTAGAACCTACAATCGCTACGGCATCTTCCTGAAGCAACCCTTTTCTGCCTTTGATGTAAAGGACAGGCGGAGAACTTTTGATTTTCAGATTCTCTTTTAAAACCACAGGGTAATCAGGAGAATTAATAGGAATGATTTGAAAGCCCTCGTTCTGCAATTGTTCAGCAATAAATGCTAAGCGAGGCATATCCGATTTTGCATATTCCAAGTCGGCCAACTCCTTGTCGGTAAAAGCAAATAATTCTTTCCATCCTTTTTTATCCAAGGCAAAGAAATCATCCCACGACATTTTGTTTTCGTGAATGATTTGGATAATGAAGCGATTTGTTCTCTCAACCGACCACTTGGGCAAGTGTGCTACCGCAATCCAATATGTTTTATCTATGTATTCGTTCATGTCAATTTTTTTTAAATGTCGCCTCCAACTGTTCTTGCAATTACAAGTGGTGCAATGGTTGTGGCTCCTATGTTTGTCAAATATTGTCCAATCTCTTTAATTGTATAACCGCTATCAAAGATGTCATCAATCAGTAAAATGCTTTTTCCCGCAATCTCAGCAGGATTTTGAAAGGCAAACTTCCCATGCACATTGTCCTTCTTGGAAATGCCGCTTTGGAAAACCTTTTGCGGTGATGTTTCGGCTGTCTTAACCAATTTGTGTGAAATCGGGATGCCTAATGTTCGTGAAATTTTCTCTGCAAAGTTCTTCACCAAGTCGCCTGATTCCGTTGGCGGAACATAAAGTATCAAATCAAAGTTGGTATTGCCGTAATATTTTCTGAATGCCTTTAGCGTTAAGCGAAGCAACCAATCGGGAAAATCGCCACCACCTTCATACTTCGAATGTCGGAGTGCTGCTCCCACGTTGGAAACACCGTAATACGATGCCGCCACACCATTAACGATATTGCTACGTTGCGTTTCGACTTCCAACACAGGAAAAAATGTTTCTCTGAATTCCTGCAATTGCTGTCTCATGGCATCTGTTGTTATCACGCGCATGTGCTGACGAGCATCATTATCACATACGCCACAGGCTCCTTGTCTTTCATCTCCCAGATAATTGCAGAGGTATTGCATTCTACAGGTTGAAATAGCCGTGTATTCCAGCATTTTTTCCAATTCCTGATGCTGTGCGTTTCTCAGGATTTCAAAGGATGAAAGATCTAATGCAGGGGCATCGGGATTGAAAAAGTATTTTTTGCTATTTCCTACTAACTGCTCATTGATAATTTTTTGGTCAATTAGGTCGGCAAGGATGACACTTACCTGTGTTTGCTTTAAGTTGGTTGCTTTGATGATTTCATTCCTGCCCAATAATGCTTTTTTGGTAACAGCAATCACTTTTTCATACTTGGCAACAGCCGGTTTGCTGCCATCAATAAAAGCTCTTGGTAGTTCCGCATCCTCATTAGGATTATACAAAAGAATGGCAAAGGCTTCCTGACCATCACGACCGGCACGCCCGATTTCCTGATAGTAATGGATAGGCGATTGTGGCACTTGGGTGTGAATGATAAATCTGATATCAGGTTTGTCAATCCCCATTCCCAAGGCATTGGTGGAAACCACACAATCGTATTTGTTATTGATGAAGTCAGTTTCTACCCGCATACGGCTTTCGGCATCCAACCGACCGCTGTAGGCAGCAGAATTGAATTTTAAAAACTGTAACCAGTTGGAAAAAATGTCGGTGTTGGCTTGCGTTCCCGTATAGACGATTCCTGTTTTTTTTAGTTTGGGTAAATACTCCGCCAGCCAAAAGAATTTTTCATCTTCACTTTCCACATGCACCACAAATAAGCGGATATTGGAACGCATCAATTGCCCACGAATGGGAATCAAGTCCGTACCAACCTGTTCAATAATATCTTCCTGAACTCTTGGGGTTGCTGTGGCGGTAGTCGCCAATACAGGAAAATTCTTGGGTAATAAGCGTACAAGGTTTACAATCCTTCTGTAATTGGGGCGGAAGCTTTGCCCCCACATAGAAATACAATGAGCTTCGTCAATAACCACCATCGCAACTTTCATTTCCCTTGAAGCCGTTATCCATGTGGCATTCTCCATACGTTCAGGTGCTATGTAAAGAATGTCTAATTGATTGTTTTGGGCTTTGGCAATGATGGCGGCATTCTCTACATCTTCCTGATTGGAGTTGATGGCTGCTGCATGGATGCCTTTGTCCTGCATGCTCCGCACCTGGTCACGCATCAAGGCAATGAGTGGAGAAAATACAATGGTTACACCATCTAACTGGGTGGCGGGAAACTGAAAGCACAAGGATTTACCAAAACCTGTTTTTTCAATAAACAACACACGCCTTCCTGCCAACAGGTTTTCAATCACCTGCCACTGCAAATCATGAAACTGTCTGAATCCAAACAGTCTTTGTAATTGTATTTCGGCTTGTTGTCTATTCATTCCATGCTAATTAACTGTTTAATACTTCACTAGCAGTTACATCCTCTCCATTTGACAATCGCTGTACCGCCTTAATGACAAGTGCGGCACGGGCTGTTAAAAACTTCTCGTAATCAGCTTTAATCTTTTTTGCTTTGGCTTCTTCCGTTAAGCCCTCATAGTCACCTGCTTTTAATTCTGCAATTGGGATAATATGGCTATTTAATCGCTGTGAAATAATGGCCTCGGTTGCCCACTCATAACGCTCTTTTAAATAAGTCAATGGTTCTTTCCGTCCAATTGTGCGGTTGGTTTTTCCTGTTATCAATGCACAATTCAATGCTACCGTACTATTGATGGGCTCATCTTCAAAATATTCATTCGCTTCCTGTATTAATGCATCGGGAAAGATGTGATGATACTCCCTTTTTATAGCATTTGAAGCTGTAAGTGCTGATCCATCGGCAAAGTCAAAGGCATTAAAGTAGTTGGCAACTGCCAGTATTCCCCGTCCACGAATACTCACCCGTTTAGGCCATGCTACATTGATCAATTGCTCCTCTGTTGCTAATGGGAAAAGTGTTCGATTTAATACCGGCACATCATTTTCTGTAAACGGCTGCCCATTTGATTTTAGATTTTGTTTAAGGATATTCAGCAGGGCTATATAATCTGCATAAGCTCTTGAGGCGGCTGAATTTTCGTACCTGTCACTAAAAAACGACGACCATAAATATTTTTTTAAGAGTACATTGGCCTGGCCAGCCTTATCACCTGTTTCAGGAATATGTGTATACAGAGCCGCAATTACAGCCAGTACTGCATTGGTAGGAAGCCGTTCTTCATCATAAAGCTTATGTGCTTCCATAAAGGCTGCCATTTTTGACAGGCCTGACACCATGCTATCCCATCGCTCCACCAATAAATTTTTGTCCATGTCCCAAATACCGACCCGATTGGGCACTTTTTCCTGCATTAGTGCGGATGTATTGAGAATTAAATAGGATAAATCAAAGTAACGGCTTACAGCCGGATGGGATGCGTGCAACTGTTCCTGCAGGTGATGAAGTGAAGTGTCTTTTAGTCCTTCAATTTCAGCTACTATAATGTCGTACTGCGTAAGTGGCTTACTATTGGTATTCATATTGATGAACACGTTCAGCGCTGTGTCTTTGGAAGTAGTGGAAGGCAATGCTAAAAAAGGAAGATTGTAGTGCTTTACCGTTTCCCTATAGCGATTGATCAGGTTGAGAAGTTCTTGTTTCTCTTGCGTAAATTTTTCAAAAGCCTCCTCAAAGTCAGGCGCTCCCGATTTAGGCTTTTTACTTTCCAGTGCTTTCTTAATCCAATCGTCTATTTCTGCATTGATGTCTTCGGGCCTGAAAAGCTCCATAGGAATGCAGCCTCTTTGAAAACATTCAAGTGGCGAATCTGCCCACAGCGGCATTTTATTTCCTCTTTTTTTTCCTATCCAGCGGCTTTGGCAATACACTTTAGTTTTTACCGCCTGTTGCTGTTCTTCATCTTCATCCAACGGGCTGTCGCTTGTCCAAACCGTATCATATTCTTTTACATACAGGAAATATTTTTCCCATTCGTAATTATTGTGCAATGCTCTCCAGATGGCAGTAAGGCGTTGCTGACCATCCAATAAATGTTCATTTACTTTTGGATAAGGCTCTTTATGCTCAGCTGTAACCAAATAACGGGAAATAAATTGCTCTTTGTCTACTTCTAATATCAACGTAATGCCCAAGGGCAAATCGTGCATAATAGTGGTGAGCAAGCTGGAAATACGTCCTTTGTCCCAGGCTTCGTGTCGTTGGAAACGGGGCAATTTGATTTCACCAAAACGAATCTTGGTGTACCAATTTTCAATTTTTCTGTCTCGTGCTTGTACACTCATAATTCTTATTTTTTTACACTCTCCAAGAAGACATTCAAACTTTTCCTCAGTAAACTTTGGCATTCTTTTGCCAATTCTACACTGATGGAGTAAGGGTGTGCAGCTTTATTTCTAAAGTCGTTGGTGAGTTTGTTTACATCATTTAAAAAATCAGCTTCAACTATTTTTTCATCAAAGTATGAAATGGTGAAGAATCTGAAATGCTGAAGTAAAGGGCTTTCACTCAACGTGTTTCCGCCATGTTTTAGCAACGCCATTATAAAGTTCATGTCACCAAGTGTGTAAGTAGCCTTATTGCGTTTTACCATTTGGGCAAACTTACCCGTCTTGTTGTTGGTCAGATCTACTTTCACCAATTCGTCTCTTTCGATACCTGTAAGACCATTGGTATGATAGGCTTCAAAAAGTTTTTTTAGGATCTCATTTTCAAGAGTCCTGCAATATTGAACCACAAAAGGTGCATAATCAGCATCATGAAGTTTACTTAACTCATCAAAAATTAGCTCCGCAATTGGCAGAAATTTTTGGCTTTGCGAATCCAAATTTTCCCATAAATCCAGCCAGCGCTTTACTTCTTCTATATATTCGTGAATTGTCTGTTGTTCTTTTCGATATACATTATCGAGTTTAGCATCAATCTTCTGATAAAGCTTGAATAACTTCTCTTCTTCCTCTCTTGGTAATTTCTGTATTTGAATAAAATCAGTCCTAAGATCTTTTATGAGATCAATAATTGCATCAAGTTTTTTATTAACAATTATAAGTTGCTCCTCAATTTTCTTTAATCTATCTGTTAAAAATATCTTGATTTGGTCAAGTTCATTCGACCATGCCGGTGCATATAATGTTAATGGCTCATTCACTACATTACCTGGGGACTCCTCATTTTTGGAAGTTATGGGATACGCTCTTAGTAATTCTAGTTGATTTTGTAATTCGATCTTTGTAGCTTGTTCTATCGATCGGTCCCCTAAACTATTTAAATCAGCTATTGGTAATATTGGAATTTTAATATTTGCTAAATCCTTTATACTAATATGCGGAATAGTTACCCCCTTTCTTAAATCTCCTGCCTGTACTTTAAAAATACGTTTGCCTTCATCCGTTTGAAGATAACTTAAAATATAATCCTGCTTGGATGAACGAATGATTGCTAAATTGGTTGAAGCAATAGCGGGCACATCTCCTGATTGATAAACATACATCTTCAGGTCATTGAAGATGGTGCTGATTACTATATCGCCCGATTGTAAAATACATCTGTAATCCTTTTCAGTTAAATCTCCCTTTGAAACATACTTTAAAGCTGTTTCTGTCTTTAAGCCATCTTTTTGAATGTGAAGTGGCTTCAAATACAAAAAATCTCCTTCTTCTTTAAGATTGCCAGTTGGGATCGGTTTGCCTTTAATAATTTCGGCTAACTCACTAAGTAAACTGGTTTGAAAACTATCTAACTCTCTGTAAAAAATACTTGACTGGGCCAGTTGATACTCCGGATCCCATCTTTCAAATAATTTTTCGTTACTGTAGTTAATTGAAGGGGCTTGGGGATATTCATAGTCCAACCTTTCAGCGTCATTTAATTGGGTTATTTTAACTTCCTTACTTTCCTGTTTGCAAATAACCAATATTGCCGTTTTTATTGACGTATTTCTAAGAATACCACCTGGCAGGGTGACTATCTCCTCTACATTGGAAACGAATTCTTTCCTAAAATTTTGAAATTGGTTACTTAAAAGTACAGAATATGGCACTAACATAATAGTTCTACCTTCGTCGGTAAGCAAACTAATGGCTTTTCGCAAAAATGCTTCTTCACCCGGCATACGCTTGTCATCCATTTCAATGCGCATTCCAAAAGGAATATTCCCAACTACCAAATCATATTTTCTTGTAAATGGATATTTGAAAGAATCGGCAGTAATGATTTTCAACTCAGGGTTAAAATACTTGGTCAATTCGGCTATATTCTCTACAATCTCAACTCCGGTTAAATCATCCGTTTCATTTTGAAGATAGTATAAAATATTACCGGTGCCGCAACATAAATCTAGTGCATTTCTAACTTTTTTACCTTGTGTTATTCGACAGATTAATTTAGCAACACTATTGGGCGTTGTAAACAATTGGATTCTATAATCGCTGGTAACAAAATCGAGAATTTCATCTTTGGAAATAGTATATCCAGATGTAGTTATGGCGTTCAATAATACTTTGAAATCCGAATAATCCCGGCCTTCACTCCGCAATTTATTGACTATTTGTTGAAAATGCGATCCCATCCTATATGGCTATTTTGTTACCTTTTATTCAATTTACTTATTATAATTCGTAAATCCTTTTCTTTTATTCGTAGCAGCTTCTTACTCCTGGAATGCTCAAATTCACTATAATCAAATTCAATCAAGCTGATTCCATTTTGTGGTAGCACATCTCTTCTTTTTTGGTCATAAATTCTTCTTTGTTCTCCTCTCCCGACTCCACTAACCGTTGGTCGACGGTCGAAAAATTTAACCTCTTCGGTATGCTGTTTTTCTTTAAATTCTATTGCCAGATTCAATGAAGGATAGTAGGCATCAACCGGTAATTTTGTCCCGGAATCGCCTCTTAGGAATTCAAAACGATGTTGGCGCAGGGCCTTTAATTTTAATGCTTCATCACATAAATCAATTATATAGCTTTCGTCGCTTTGGTTTCTGCTATTGGTAGCAGACTTTACTCTCCGGGTTTCTAAAGCCTCGTTTATCGGCGTAGATGATGTTGACAGCATGTCCGATTTACCAATTATCTTCGCGACACTTAAAAACTGCTGCACAGTATATCCATCTCTAAAACCATAGTCACTGGCATAAAATCCCAGTTTACGAATCTTATCGCGAATACCTTTTTGTTTTGAAGGATCTGCTGCAAGCTTTTCCTTGATGAGCCTTACAATTGCATCGGCTTCCGCTTGCGTAAAATATGGTTTGCTTTTCATGGTTTACACTTCTATTTGCCCACTCATCAGCCTCGGTAATAAAATATCTCGTGCCTCTCGGAGTTTGGTGTTTTGTTTCAAAAGATTTTCAATGAAATTGAAAGTGACTTCAAACTCCTTTTCAAAATCAATCAATACTTTTTCATCCTTCGGTAGTTTGATTTTCATTTGTCTGAATTTGCCTTTTGAAATCTCTAAAAACGTTGAACCGTTGGCGTTTCCGATAATTTCTTCCTTTCTGTTATTCAAATCAAAAAGCATATAGGATCGATGATTTTCATTGAAAGGAATAATATTGATGAAGCCTTGATTTGTTGAGGCAGGTTTATTTATCAAACCAAAATAACCGATACTGGCTCGGCTTGTCATTAAGATAGTTTTTGGTGGAAATACCTTGGCAGAACTCTTTTGTAGGCCTAATTCTGTAATCTTCTTTTCACTATCCAACAATACAATCGAATGGTGCTTCGTCAAATCAGTTGGTGAAAACCAAAGTATTTCGCCCTCATCCCAATAACGCCTATCTCCTGTTGCTGGCGTTCCTCCTCCCAATGTTTCACAGACTTCCTCAATTAGAAATTCATCCATTTTCTCCTCCTTCACAATCTGCTTATACCTCAAATACGCCATCTCCTCCAACAACTTTATCCGCTTCAAATTATTCTCTATCAAATCATCATAAGCCGATAAAATGGATGCGATTTTCCGTTGGGTGGGGAGTGGAGGGATATTTACATTAATACTTGAAAGAAAATTTCTATTCAATGAAGGAACAGCACCACCTCCATTTAAAGAAATAAAATCGAGTGTATGCATTAAATAGTATGCAAACCTTTCGTCATTTCCAAAAAAATCTTTAACCCACAAGGATGTATTATGAGGCCAAAAATCTGAGTTAAGAAATTGAAATTGTCCTATAGTTCCTGAGCGACCAGTAACAATTCCAGGTGCTTTTACTTTTGCTTCTGTATGATAACCCAATATGGAAGTTGAACCAACAACAGGGAATTCACCATTGACAAATTTGTCTCTTGGTAAATCAAATCCTCTTTGAAACCAAACAAAATCAGTTAAAGGTTTTTTCTCCCATTTCATATTGCCAATTCTTTATAGTTCTCAGAAATGGTTTTCGCCAAAGCAATCGCTTCTTCGTTCAATCCGTCCAACTCGAGATGTATTTCGTTCAGGCGTTCTTCGTAATCAAAATCATCATCAGTTGCGGTGTCCACACCTACATATCTGCCCGGGCTTAAGCTCCAGTCTTTGGCTTCTATGTCGGCTTGGGTTACTACTTTGCACAGCCCTTCCACATCGTTATAAACGCCTTCGGAGAAACGGCTGGTGAGCCAATGGGCTTGTTTGTAGAAATATTCGGTTTCGTATAGCAAGCCGGGTTCTTCTTCATCTGGGTTGCCGCTCAGTTGTTGTTGCAGGGCTTTCAGTTGGTCGAGTTGTTCTTTCAGGTTCAACTCTTTCCAATCTTTGTTTTTGCTCAGTTGGTATTCTTTGGCGGCTGTGCTGATGGCGTCCAGCAATTGTTTAATGAGTTTGTCTTGTGGCTTGCGTAACGTTTTGCACAAGTGGGCAAGGCTTTCTAAAACATCAATATCGGCTTTAGATTTATTCGATTCGGCAATTAGTTTATTTTGTTGCTCGTAAATGCTTGTGGTTTCTTCAAACTTAAATGCATCTACAATCCCAATAGCTATCGGGATTGCTTCTTTGTTTTCTTTAGCGTATTTAGTCGCAAAGTCGCTAACCGTTTTCAATACCTTTTGCAATTGCTTTTGCAGTTCGGCTGTAGTTTCGGCTGTTTCCTTGGCTAAGTCGGCAGACGTTTGTAAATAGCTTTTTATCGTGCTTTCAAACTTTTTAGTATTGCCTCTATACAGGTTTACAATGCAAATGAGGTTTTGCAATTGCTCGGGGCTAAAGTCGTTGACCTTGCTCGTTACCTTCCGGTAAATTTTACGAGCATCGAGCATCAACACCTTATCTTTCTTCTTTTTATCTTTCTCCTTTGCACGATCAAAAAACCAAAGTGTGCATGGCAATGAACGAGTATAGAAAAAGTTGTTACCAATGGCCATCATCACATCAACGGCACCGGTTTTCACCAGCTTCTCCCGGATATCTTTTTCGCTGTGTCCTGCATCGCTGGCAGAAGAAGCCATTACAAATCCCGCTCTGCCTGTTGGCTTCAGGTAGTTGTAGAAATACTGAATCCACAAATAATTGGCATTGTCATTTTTCGGCAGGTTTACTTTGCCATCCAATACAAGACGTGGGTCTTTCTTAACAGCCTCCTTTCCCTTATCTACACCATCCACATTAAACGGCGGATTCGCCATCACGAAATCCGCTCCACCAACAAGGTCATGTTTGTCTTCGTAAAAAGTATTACCTTCCTGTATATTACCTTCCAGTCCGTGCACTGCAAGGTTCATCTTAGCGAGTTTAGTGTTAAGTTCCGCTTTTTCTTGTCCGTAAAACGTCACTTTCTCAGCCGGTTTCAACCCTTCACTCTCGATAAAATAACCTGTTTGAACAAACATACCTGCACTACCGCATGCCGGATCAAACACAATGCCGTGGTCAGGTTCAATTACATTCACAATGGTTTGCACCAAACTCATCGGCGTAAAAAACTCTCCGCCTTCCTGAGCGCCAGTCATTGCAAATTTGTTCAGGAAGTATTCGTAAATTTTCCCGAACAAATCACCTTCTGCTTTTTGCAATACTTCTTTATTGAAAATGCGGAGTAGTTCACGTAATAAGTCCTTACTGAAAATCGAAAAGTTTTTAGGCAACACGCCTTTGAGGTTGTCGTATTCGTCCTCGATTAATTTCATTGCGTTATCTATCGCCTCACCAATCTCCGTACTCTCTGGCAAGGCTACCAGATACTCAAACTGTGACTTCTCCGGCAGGAACATCGCATTTCGCTCTTCAAAATCCTTTTTCGTCACCGCGCGTTTGCCTCGTTGAGGATGCGAAGGAAGCGTTTTCTCTATTTCTATTTTAACCTTCTGAAAGCGATTAAAGGCATGGCGCAAAAATATTAGCCCCAAAACAGGCATGGAATATTCAGAAGCGGTTAGCTTACTGTTCGCCCTTAACTGATCCGCAGCTCTCCAGAGTTCAGCTTCTAATTTCCTAAGTTGTTTCCCTTGCATATTTATAGGTAGAATTTACTAATTATACTGGTTACCAATCCATTGAACCGATATTTTGTCTCTTAATTTCAACGGACATTGATGTATATTTCTAAGCTTAACAAGTATAGTAAAATGTACTTCAAATACTTGAAAACGGCCCCACAAAATTACTTTCGTCAGGTAAGCAATTAAAGTGCGTAGCGCATACATATAGCGAAGAATAGCAGTGTTAAAATTGAGCGAATCAATGTTTATCATTCCCTGATCACGCTTCCTACAAAATTACGAACTTCTATTGCAAATCCCTATTTTTACCTTATCACATTCCCACTTATGCCCGTTCCACCTTTCCACCATTTTATGAAGCCGTATCTTCAGTTGCTCGGCGACAAACAGATTCATGAAGTTAAAACGATCAAGGAAAAGCTGATTGCCGGCTTTAGCTTATCACCGGCCGACCTTGCCGAACGCCTTTCCAGCGGACAACCCGTCTATCAAAACCGGCTAAACTGGGCTAAAAGCTATCTTAAGAACTCAGGCCTGCTCGAAAATGTAACCAGAACCACGGTGCGCATTACCGAACAGGGTCTGCATGTACTGAAAGATAATCCTGAACGGCTGGACAGCACCTACCTGATGCGCTTCCCGCAATTCGTGGCATTCGCAACCGGTACCAGGCCAGATGACACTGAAGCAATCACAATCAATGAGCAAACAGAAATAACGCCGGAAGAACAATTGGAAGCTTCCTTCAACGAGCTGCACAAAAACCTTGCGCATGAATTGCTTTCCAAAATCATGAACAATTCCCCAGCTTTTTTCGAGAATCTGGTGGTGGAATTAATTGTTAAAATGGGATACGGCGGATCCATTCAGGAGGCAGGGAAAGCCATCGGCAAAAGCGGCGATGAAGGCATCGACGGAATCATCAAGGAAGACATTCTCGGACTCGATGCCATCTACATCCAGGCCAAACGCTGGCAAACTGATAAAACCATTGGACGTCCGGAAATTCAAAAATTCGTAGGTGCGCTGGCCGGCAAAGGCGCCTCCAAAGGCATCTTCATCACCACCTCTAACTTCACCCGCGACGCCCGCGAGTACGTGCCCATGAACAACATCAAGATCGTTCTCATCGACGGCACCCAACTCGTCCAGTACATGATTGACCACAACCTCGGCGTCTCCACCACCCGCACCTACTTCGTAAAAAAGATGGATGGGGATTATTTTGAGGAGGAGTGAGAAGATGCTAGATATATGCATTTAGAAAAAACCTGAAAAGTTTATCGCAAAAAATAATTTTCGAACATTTACAAAGCGTAAAATCTTTAACAACATATTCTCAACCAATTACAAAAAGCTAAAGATATTTACCTGATTGAAGCATAGCTAATGACTTATCCTTATCAATTTAAAAAAAATTTAGGATGAAAAAGAATTCAAAAACGAAGATTGTAAGATTTATGGAAATTAAGTCTATTGAAGATGATATATCAGCAACTAAACTTAAAATAAAATTTCATAAAGCTAGAATTGATGAACTGAACAAACTTCAAAAAAATATTGATGTACCTAAAAGGATAAAGCAAATTGAAGCAGAATTTAAAAAAAGTAATATTTTGAACCAACTCTCTTTAAATTCAGAATATCAGTCACTAGTACGCCAAAACACTAATAAACGTAAGCGTGTTAATCAAACTTCGATCACTGAACAAATTGCAAAATGGAATCATGCCATAGATAGACTTCAGAAAAAATTAATTGCCCTTAGGGAAAAACGTAAAAATGTACCTGTACTAATTGAAAAATATAAAGCACAGGATTCGAAATCGAAAGTTATACTTGAGAAGAAACAAAATAACAAAAATTCAACTAAAGGTCTAAATAAAACGACTCCCAATCCGATTAAATATAGCCCTCGGCCTACTAATCCAAACTTTACTTCCCCCGAATCTAGTTGTGCAAAACCCATTAAAATATCCTGGGACTTAGTATCATTTGGAGAATCCTCATTAATTATTTACTACGAAGGATCGAATTACACTAAATACCTTCCAGACTGTAAAAAATACTTTAATGAAATTAAGTCTATCTATAAATTTAGAAATGCCCCTGAACTGGAAGTGAAACTTTTAAACGGCAAAATTCTAGAAATAAAGAATGAAGAGGTCTTATTTTTTTACATAAAGCTTCTTCCAGATTGTTTCACAATATTTAATCAAAAAAGTGCCCCAACATCAGTATCAAAATGGAAAACTTATACAAAGTCTTACTATCGAGACAAACTTCGCTTTCTCTGGATAAATAAATCTTTAGAATATTTATGTGAACTTTCTGATGCCAATACACCAATCGTACCAGCACCAGAGTTGATCAGAAATCGCAATGGGAAAGAAGAAATGAACAACTCATTTATATTTCCAATTCGAAACCAAAATGGCAATACTTATTTATTCTGGGAGAGCATTGAAGAAAATAAGGCCACCTATGTGTTTAATGGTGAAGATAAATTTGAAGTAAATGTGCAAAAACTCTATGATTTCATTGTCTGTGATATAGTGAACAAGCGCGAAAGCCTGATTGAGAGTAAGGAATTACAGAAAGTGTTAAAGTTCAAACGACGGATTTATCATACCAATTACGCAGCCTGGAAAGCTGATACTAAAAGCGCTTTAGGAATTTTATGATATGAAAATGTCCAACTAAATCTAATGATCTAAAACTATTCCGGCATTTTATTTTCCTTAAGATTAAACAATGGCTTTACCATTTTACCAGCCATGTTTTAAATTCAATGTTATGGTCTAACTAATTTATTTTAATTGTACGATTTGGAATTTACCAGTGGCTGCTATTACATTTATCGTGAAGCAATATTTATTCTCTACTATTATTTATCCTCTTGATATTCCGCTATATACCCCTCAATACTTGTTGCCACATGAATTATTCAATGTTCGATCCTTTACCTGTGAAACTTACGGCTGATGGCTTTATCTGCTTAAAATTGTCTGAAATTCTGTTTGCCGAAATTGCCGAACCCGGTGCCAATGGGGTGGCCGGAGGACTACTGCTACATGCAGTGACTAATAGGACCCTGGTCCGGTATGCTACGAGCTTTTTTGAAAACCCTGAGTTGTATGAGGAAATTAAAACGAATATCAAAAACCATACGGATCGTTATAACAACGGGACTACGCCCATCCATTTTCTCTATGGTTATGGGGGACTGGGTAATCATCTCTTTCATCAAAAAAATGCAACGTTCGCTCCCTCTTCCGGTCTTATCCTGGTAACACTTGGCGGAATTACTTATAGGGTTGAGCCATCTTCTCCGGGCATATTCAATGGATTCTGCCAATGGGCGGCCCAACTCAAATAATAAAAATTTCTACTTAAAATCTCTTCTGCCCAATTGTATATGGTAACATTAGCACCTAATCCCGCTACAGATCAACTCAACGATTTGATCGTTAAAATTGACGCATCAGATATGTCGGTCTTTAAAGACTTGACACACGACATCGTCAAACTACAACCCTCATTTTCATTTCTGATGCTAAACCACTTTTTCAGCCTTGATCCAAGAGTCCTCTATGAGTTAACCAAAGTGTATTATCTCGTTTGGGTGTATTTCAGAAAATCAGAAAAACTCCCGTCCAAGGTACTGAAAAAAGAAGATTTTTCCTGGTTCATTGAGAAAAATGAAGGTATGATCAAATACATGAAAAAAGAAGGTCAGGAAGGTGCAAACCTAATTCATGAATCAATTATAAAACGAATTAAGTCTATCAGCCTCTTAAAAGCAGTACTTCTTCAATTTACATCAAATACCGTTTTTCTGTCTCATGATCCTACAAAAATCGAACAACTCTTCCTTGAACTATTATCGGTTATTGAGTGTTTAGATGCCGGTGGTCGTCCTTCCGAAATACCAGGGGTTTAATCTTATATTAGCTTTAAAATTCATTTCAATACAAATCACTTGCTCCTGTAGAAATAATCGATAAATGCCAGAACGTTTCACATCAAATACTATTTAGCTAAATATTAAAATCTATTTACCTTTCAAATTTCCAACCCCTTTACCCCCATGCCCACCCAATCACTAAACCCCCGCCAACTTTCCGCAATAACCGATGAGGCGAAACGCATTCTGGTGGTGGCCGGTGCGGGTTCGGGGAAAACAAAGTCGCTGCTGCAGAAGATTGAGTACCTGGTGAAGGAGAAAGGAGTACCGGCTGATAAAATTCTGGCGATTACGTTTACGCGCAATGCGGCGAATGAAATGATCAACCGGCTCATCGTACAGAATGATGCTTCGGGTTTTTATCAGCATACGTTGGAAACTGCAGGATATAACGAGGAAACTCTGCGCGAGTTCCGGAAGAATTTTACGCAGCGTATTCCTTGGATCGCACAATTGACAATGACCACCTTCCACGGACTCGGGTATCAGCTCCTGCGAACTATGGGTCCGAAGATTTATGATAACCGCTTTCATCTGATCATCGATACGAAGGAGGAAAAACCGGAGGAGGCGGATACCGCAAAGGAAACAACACAGGAGGTGGTGCGTCGTGCGGCAGAGGAGTGCGCTGCTGCTGATTATGACTGGCTCTTGCTGCTGCGTCAGTATCTCGTCGATTATTATCACAAGCCGGAGAAGAAACCGGTTCCTACTAACCCTCCTACTCCCGCCGAGTATTATTATACTACCTTGAAAGGTGATCGTGTACGGTCGAAGTCGGAAGTGTACATTGCAGATTGGCTGTACCGTCATAAAATTGATTACGTGTACGAGCGTCCGGTGAAGGGAGAAAATATGTTGGTGTATCCGGACTTTTATATTCCGGAAGCGCGTATCTATATCGAACATGTCAGTGATTACAGTAAAGGCACTTCGAAGAAAGAGGAGTTGTTGCGCATGCGGGGAGAACGGATGTCGAAGACGTTTGAGCAGGAGATGTATGAGAGCGGACAAATCAGCCGGAAGCTGGATATGATTCTGCGGAAGAGGTTAAGCAAATACCTCGCGGGACCCGTCATCCTCGCTGTGCAGGAAGCGATTGCTCCGTACGATAAGGCCTTCCAACAGTTTTGCCGCGATATCAAACGTACGATTGATTTTATCAAAGTGTCGGCATTGAATGCGCAGGAATGTTTCGCTAAAGGAAAGGCAGAACCACATGAACGGGTAAGTCATTATTATCTGCTGCTGGAGAAAATCTGGGAAGCCTATCACCGCAACTGTAAAGCAAAGGCTTACATGGACTTCAACGATCTCATGCTACTCTCTAATCAATTACTGGAACAACATGCCGATGTGCGTTCGGTACTGCAGGATCGTTATGATTATATTCTGGTGGACGAATTTCAGGATGTGAATGTGCCGCAGGTGGAGCTTATCAAAAAACTACTTAAGCCCTCCACACAGTTATTCTGTGTTGGCGACGATTGGCAAAGTATTTATGGATTCCGTGGATCAGAAGTGAAATATTTCATTGATTTTCGGAAATACTTTGATGATGCAGTGCTGCACTTTCTGAATACCAATTATCGCAGTACGCATAGTATCGTTGAAGCCGGAAATGAAGTCATCCGGCTGAACAAGAAGAAAATTGAAAAGGAAGTTGAAGCTTTCAACAAGAATGAAACCGACATTCTGCTCTATCTCGCCAGCTCTCCCGGTGAAGATGATGTAGATTTTCTCATCCGGAAAATCGCCGAACTCAACAAAGCCGGTTATGCAAAAGAAGAAATTTTGGTACTCTACCGACGTACGGGAATGTATGACCCGTTCCGGTACGCTTTGCGCAATAGCGGAGTAGAATTCACGGCAAGAACGATCCATGCCGCCAAAGGACTCGAAGCACGTGCGGTGTTCATCCTCGGACTTTACAAAGGCAACGGAGGATTTCCTGACACCTGGCTGGGCGACCGTATCTATCAAGTGATACGTCCACAAAACATCGAAGACCTCAAGGAAGAAGAACGGCGTCTCTTCTACGTTGCCCTCACCCGCGCCCGCGAACATCTCTTCCTTATTTCTGCGGCAAGCGCCGAGAGTGAATTCATCGCCGAACTCCCCACCGCTTTTGTCAAGCGTATCAGCGTACAGATCGAAGTGCCCGGTTCCATCAAAACCTGCAATATCTGCGGCAAAGTTTCCTATGGCGATGATCGGTTTTGTGCGGGGTGTGGGGAGAAGTTGGGGTGATGAGGATATTCGAAAAACCCAGAATTCCTGATTAAAATCAAAGGTATAAATATACTTGACTTCCATTGTAAACTCTAATAGTTAAGCGCCTGCTTGAAGTACCTTTGTACCTGATTTTCTGCATAACAGGTGAACGGTAGATACAATAGGGCAGAAGTCTGAATATCGTAAGCGGATAGAATAAATAATCAGGCGCCAATTCATCATTATCTACAAACCCCCATTTCTTTATCATGGGAATTTTTCATGTCTTTTCAAAGGAGTGACTCTCGAAAGATAAAATGAATTCGCAGTAATATGGCACGGATGGATAGTTTTATTATATTTACATTTATTCTAATTGTGAATATTATGGATAAAAGACAGTTTTCACTCGCTACTATCAAAAAACTAACATTTTTGCTTTTCATTTCTTTTTGTAATCTACAGGCCCAGAATATTGTCTGGCAAAAAACAATTGGTGGTAACGATTATGATGTGTTATCGCGTATTAAACCTACTTCTGATGGCGGTTGCATTATTGCAGGATATTCAAAATCTGTAATATCTGGGGATAAAACAGAAAACAACATTAATAATTCCAATGATTTCTGGGTTGTTAAATTAGATTCATTAGGCGGACTTCAATGGGAAAATACAATTGGTGGAAACAAAGAGGATTATTTAAACGATATAATCGAAACTATCGATGGTGGTTATGTTTTAGGTGGTTCTAGTAACTCAGACTCTTCCTGGGATAAAACAGAAGGGGTTTGTAATTCTTATGCTGATTGGGGAGATTATTGGGTTGTTAAAATAAGTTCTAATGGAATTATAGAATGGCAAAATACAATCAAAGCTTGCGCTACAGAAAATTTGAGGGCAATTGAACAATCCACTGACGGGAACTTTTTTTTAGGGGGACATACCGTTTCGAATGCTTACTGTGATAAAACAGAAAACAACACCTCCTACACTAGCGGAGTAGTTTCTTGTGGTGAAGGTTCACATGACATGTGGATTGTAAAAATTGATTCAGTGGGGAATATTATTAATCAGAAGAACTTGGGTAGAAGCTTACATAGTAGTGAATTTTTGAATAGCCTTTATGCAACCTATGATGGAGGCGTTATTTGCGGTGGCTCTTGCCATGCGATTTATGGAAGCCCTAACTATGGAGGTTATGATAATTATATTATAAAACTCAATGCAAACTGCGCTGTACAATGGTATAAAGTAATCGGAGGTAATGCCTCTGATCAAAATCCTATTATAAAACAACTTCCTGATGGAAATTATATTTGTGCATCGAGCACGAATACTGATACCTCCGGACTAAAAACAGTGGGGTCGTATGGTTTAATGGATATGTGGATATATAAACTGGATACCGTCGGGAATATATTATGGCAAAAAGACATTGGTGGCAGCGGGAACGATTACGTGAATTTTATTGTACCCACCTTTGACAATGGTTTTATTTGTGGAGGCCCTTCCAATTCCCCAATATCAGGTTTAAAAACCAGCTCGGGTTTTGGCTATTCTGACTATTGGATATTAAAATTAGATTCGCTTGGTAATATTCAATGGCAACGAATTTATGGCGGTAGCGGGGATGATAACTTTACAACAATTCATCAAACACCAAATGGCAATTATATAGCTGCCGGATATTCTGATTCAAATATCTCCGGTAACAAGACCGAAAACTCGAGAGGTAAAAGTGATTACTGGGTATTAGAAATTGATGACAACAGTGAATATAATTTAATTACAGGGAAAACGTTTTTCGATTATAACGGGAATAATGTAAAAGATTCTTCCGATGTGAATTTACCGTACCAGATAATTAAAGAAGCCAATACCAATCATTTTGCTTTTACCCAGGCTGATGGATCTTACCATCTATCAGTACCTGATACAGGTACCTACCAGGTATCACAACATCAAAGCTTATTCTATTTAAACAGTTCTCCAATTAATCATGTGGCAACATTCTCCAGTCTGAATCAAATTGATTCATTGAATGATTTTGCCACCACCCAAACGGTTTTTATTAATGATTTACAAGTATCAATTACTCCCGTAGGACCATTCCGACCCGGGTTTAATGCCTGGTACAATATTGAATTTAAAAATGTGGGAACGATCCCGCAGCAGGGAACAATTGTTTTTTACCCCGATACCAATCTAACATTTCTCTCTTCCTCTGTTACACCTCAAGCAATAACAATGGATTCCATTTTATGGCAAACACAAATATTAAAGCCTTTTCAACAAGGTAGTATTAATGTTTATTTAAATGTTCACTCTTCAACACAAATCGGCCATTGGGTGAATTCATCCGTTAAAATTGAACCTTTGATGAATGATACAAATCCCAGTGATAACATGGCCTCCTGGAATCAGTTTATTACAGGTTCCTATGACCCAAATGAGATTTTAGTTGATCGGGATAGTATTACAACGGAAGAATTATTGGCATCACCAGCACTGGATTATATTATTCGGTTTCAGAATACTGGAAATGATACAGCCTTCACTGTGAAAATCTTAAATCCAATTGATACCTTCAAGTTGGATATAATGTCCTTTGAGATTATCGCATCTTCCCATCCTTTTTCGCTGGATTACCTTTCATATGAGGGTAATGTAGAGTTTAAATTTGAGAACATTCTTTTACCGGACAGTACGGTTGATGAATTAAAAAGTCATGGCTATGTCCGTTACCGGATACACCCAAAAACTACTATCCCTGTTCATGACAGCATCTCAAATTATGCTGCCATTTATTTCGATTACAATTTGCCGGTAATAACAAATAATGCAGTAACAAGAATTGTTTATCCGGATAATTTTGTTGAATTGTATACTACTGTATGTGATAGTTTAATCTCGCCTAGTGGAAATTACACCTGGAACTCAAATGGGCTTTATTTTGACACTATACCTGGCGGTACGTCTGGCGTTGATTCTGTATATGTAATACATCTTAATATTGGCACTTCTTTCGGTTCTCTGAATGCCACGTCTTGCAATAGTTATGTATCGCCCTCGGGGAAATTTACGTGGAACGTTTCCGGAGTTTATTCCGACACATTAACAAACAGCATTGGTTGTGACTCTATTATTACCATTAATCTTGCTATTAACCATTCTTCATCTTCAACGGTATCTATCAGTGAATGCAACCAATATTCATCACCGAGCGGGAAATATGTCTGGACATCGTCTGACACTTATTACGACACCATTCCAAATTTTCAGGGGTGCGATTCCATTCTGTTCATCAATCTCACTATTAATAATTCCTCTGATTCAACCATCTTTACCTCGGCTTGCGATAGCTATTTATCGCCAAGCGGGAATTATACCTGGTCTTCATCAGGTACTTATACTGATTCAATCTTAACAAGTCATGGATGTGATTCTGTCATTACCATTAACCTGACGATAATACCAAGATCAAACGCTGTACTAACGGTCAGCAGTTGCGAAAACTTTACTTCGCCAAGTACCAATTATGTTTGGAATTCCTCTGGTGTCTATAATGACACAATTCCCAATGTAATGGGTTGCGACTCGATAATTGTTATAAATCTAACTGTATTAAATAATTCGTCTTCTACACAATATTTTACTGAATGCAATAGCTATACTTCACCAAGCGGATTGCATGTCTGGACAACTTCGGGAAATTATCTTGATACCATTTCCAATAGCATCGGTTGCGATTCTATAATTAATATACATCTTATTGTGAATACAGTGGATTCATCCGTTACTGCTGTACCACCACTATTAACTGCAAACGCAATTGGTGCCAATTACCAATGGCTATTCTGCGATTCATCAATAATTCAGGGGGAGGTTAGCCAGAATTTCCTTGCCACTGCCAATGGATCATATGCAGTAATTATAACACAAAACGGGTGTATAGATACCTCTTCCTGTTACTCTGTCATTAATGTGGGAGTAAACGAAATTGGGTATTCGGATGTCTTCTATATCTTTCCAAACCCTTCATCAGACAAGATTACTATTTCTTTGGGATCTGTTATTACTTCTGGCCGGATAATGATCTCCAATACACTCGGCAATTGTATTTATTCAGGGGAAATGACGAATGAATCTAAAAAGGAAATTAGTATTGAATCTTATTCAGATGGTATCTATTTCATTTGGGTCTTTGATGGTGAAAAATATTGTAGTAAGAAACTATTGGTTACGCATAAATAAAGAGTTCTTCGCTTTGAACCCTTTACGCTTTCCTAACAACATTTCGTTGGTATTCGCGGAGCTTCTGATCCTTCCCGCGAACACCTCTTCCTGATTTCCGCAGCCGGAGCCGAGAGCGAATTTATCGCCGAATTACCTACCGCATTTCTCAAGCGCATCAGCGTGCAAATTGAGGTGCCCGGCTCCATCAAAACCTGCAACAACTGCGGAAAGGTCTCCTATGGTGATGATCGGTTTTGTGCGGGTTGCGGGGAACGGTTGGGGTGAACGGGGATGGAATCATAAACCGCAAATTACAGTGAGAAGGGAGGCTCAGACAGGGGGCAAATAGTAACAATAAAGTTAGGTTTCAGAAACTTATGTGTTTTCATATCTATTTGTTATTGTTTTATTTATGTGCCTATTTGCATGAATTTTCAATAATTTTTCTTGCAACATGAATCCTATAACTGTATTTTTGTCGTAGAAATGGGTATGTTGTCTAAAGTTTCTGCACTTAAAAAACATCTTAAGCCGGGTGAAGTCTATCGGCGTTCTGACCTTGAACAATGGTCGAATGCCGTCGATAGAGATCTTGCTGGATTGGTAAAAGACGGTACACTACAAAAACTTCAACAGGGTTTGTATTACTATCCGGTTGTTAGTGTTTTCGGGATCGTACCTCCGGATGAAAATTTGCTCATCCGATCTTTTCTGAAAGATGATTATTTTCTGGTGACTTCGTTAAACGATTATAATTCACTGGGAGTTGGAACAACACAACTGTACAACAAACGTGTAGTGTATAACCATAAACGCCATGGCGAATTTAAATTCGGAAACAGAACTTTTCTATTCCAGGTTAAGCACCGTTTTCCATCAAAACCAACTACTGAATTTCTGCTGGTTGATCTTGTTTCCAATCTTGATAAATTAGCAGAAGAGGCAGAGGAGGTCCTGAAGAACGTTGAAACAAAAGCTTTAACCATGGATCTGAAAAAACTGAAACGAGCCGTTAACGATTTCGGAAATACCCGGGCAAAAACATTTTTTGCTCCCCTGTTAAAACGTCTGGAGGTTCAGCATGTCCATTAACTATCTTCATGCACATCCCGAGTTCGAAAATCTCTTATAAATAATCGAAGAGAAAACAGGCATTCTTGCTCAACTGATAGAGAAGGATTATTGGATAATGCATGTGTTGTACGGACTTCGTCAACAAGGGTTTGAGTTTGAACTTAAAGGTGGAACATCTCTTTCAAAAGGGTATAAAATTATTGATCGCTTCTCGGAAGATATCGATATCCACATCAAGCCCCCAACCGGAACACAGGTTGAAACAAATCCCAAAAATATAAAACCTGATCGTGTTCAATCACGGAAGGAGTATTACGATTATCTCACCACTCATATACATATT